>UMGP01021234.1_pt1 | contig 12762 bp, 9 predicted proteins | sample 1965291 | NCBI WGS metagenome assembly UMGP01 (sample SAMEA4836075, study PRJEB28245) | human gut metagenome | biome: gut microbiome; material: fecal sample | place: Denmark | collected 2008 | reverse complement strand
CCGTGCAACGCACTTTATGTCATTGCGAGGCATCGCCAACGGCGATGCCGTGGCAATCCCCCGGAAGGGTAACCTTGTTATAAAACCCAAAACTATAAACGCCATTTTATCCGCTTTCACCAACTTCCGCACCTGATCAACACCACTATTTATCAATACATTATTATTCAATCCGTCGTTATATATGATAGCAAGAGTGTCCTTTTGACAGTTTGATAAAAAACACCGTTTCAAGCGCGGTTTTTGCCTTACTAATCGCAAAATAAGGATTTTTTGCCCTGTATGCTCAAATTTTGAAATAATTATAGTGGAGGATTAACATAAATGTTAAAACTTAGAAAAAACAAAAAGGGCTTCACGCTCGTTGAACTTATCGTCGTAATCGCAATCATGGCAGTCCTTGCAGGCACGGTCGCCGGTGTAACGGTTTCGCAATTGAACAAACAAACAGATAACACCAATAAAACCCAAGCCAAAAAAATAGCAGATACAATCTATGCTGAATTGTTGGAAGCAGCTGAATCAGCTAGTGCATCGGATACACAAACAGGGACACAAACAGGGACACAAACGACAGATCCTATCAAAACTGCCCTTGTAACAGCTTTTGGCGAAGATGGCAAGGTTTTCAATTGGGTAACAGCAGCTGGCACTGAAAAAGGCAAAATTTATGTTTGGAAGGCGGCTGATGTAACAATTGAAGGTAGCACAGTTAAGGAATATCACGTAAAGTACATCGGCAAACAAGGTACAAAAGGAACTGTTGAATACAAGGTTAATGAAGTTCAAGGCGTACAAAAAGTTGGATAAAAAACAACAAAATATTAAGCGAGGCAAACGCCTCGCTTTTTTTTATTAAAAAACTCTGCAAGAAGTTGCAGAGTTTTTGTTTTGGTTTGTTCCCTTTTATTAAATGCTGTAAATAAGGCGGTAAAACTCGGACATGGACGTCGTGCCGTTGCCGATGAGCGTGCGGATGCTGTCTTCCAAAAACGTTGCGCCGTGCTCTTTGGCGAAGTCGCGGATTTCCTCGGTTGTCCTGCCCTCGGATATCATGCGGCGAAGGTCGCTGTCGATTTCGATAATTTCGTAAATTGCGGTACGTCCCTTGTAGCCGGTGTTGCCGCAGCGGGGGCAGCCGACAGGCTCATAAATGTGAGTGATTGACGGGTCTTTCAGAAGTGCGGCTTCTTCCGCCTTGATTTCGCGTTTTCTCTTGCATTCCGGGCAAAGTTTTTTGACAAGCCTTTGCGCGACAACGCAGTTCACGGACGACGCGACCATGTATGACGCAACGCCCATGTCGATAAGACGAACGATACTTGATGCGGCGTCGTTGGTGTGCAGCGTGGACAAAACCAAGTGGCCTGTGATAGCGGCGCGGATTGCGATTTCGGCGGTTTCCGTATCACGAATTTCACCGATCATGACGATGTCCGGGTCCTGACGCAGGATTGCGCGAAGTCCGCTTGCGAACGTTAAGCCCGCCTTTGCATTGGTTTGCACCTGATTGACGCCGAAGATTTGCTTTTCGACAGGGTCTTCGACCGTCGTTATATTGACGTTCGGTTTGTTGAGTTCGCTAAGGACGGCGTACAACGTCGTCGATTTACCTGAACCCGTAGGCCCCGTGACAAGAATGATCCCGTTCGGCGCTTTGATGATGCGGGAGAACTGTTCAAACAGTTTGTCGGGCATGCCAAGGTCGGGAAGCGTGATGAGTGCGGCGTCCTCGGTTGCAAGAAGACGCATGTTGACCTTTTCACCGTAAATCGTGGGCAGCGTGTTGACACGAAGGTCGATGTTGATGTCGCCGTTGTTGAAGTCGATACGGCCGTCCTGCGGGATTCGCTTTTCAGCAATGTTGATGCCCGCAAGGATTTTACAACGCGAAACGATACTGTTAAGCGTGGAAATGTCCAAGCGCATACATTCGACAAGCTCGCCGTCGATACGCATGCGGACAAGGATTTGCTCCTCAAACGGCTCAATATGAATATCAGACGCGCGGCGCATGTACGCCTGCGTGATAAGGCTGTTGATAAGTTTGACGACAGGAGTGTTGTCAACGCGGCTTTCGATTTCGGACAACTTTTGCTGGGTTGCCGCCGAAGTCTGCTGGACAACCTTTTGCGTCGCTTCGTCCGACACGAAGAAGTTGCCGGCGTTGGTGTAGTACTTTTCAATCGCGCTTTCGATGATACGCTGCGGCGCAAGGACAAAACCGACGTCCATACGCGTGACCATCTTTACGTCCTCGAACGCGCCGATGTCGTGCGGATCGTGCGTGGCAATGATGATCTGCCCCGCCTTCAGGTCAAGCGGCATTATGCAGTGCTTTTTGACGATTTGCTCCGGGACGTTTTTCAGAATTTCAGGACGACGGACGACAAGTTCCGTATTTATATAGGTCGTGTTGAAACGCTCCGCCATTGCAGAGAGCATCGCGTCCTCGGTGATAATGCCGCGCGACAACAATATCGCGCTGATTTTTTCGTTGGGATGGGTTTTTTGCCAACGTTTTGCGTCATCCAGTTGCGCCTGCTTGACAAAGCCTTTCTCTATCAGGATGTCGCCTAAACTTGCTCCTCTTTGCATCTCTTCTCCTTATGATATATAAATATTATATTCCGAATAAGTTTTTTATGCCGTCGATGATGGGCGTGCCCGCAAAAACCGTGACCACCGCGCCAAGCGCGATAAACGGACCAAGCGGAAGCTCGTACCCCTTTCTGACCTTTTTCGTCAGCAAAAGTACGCCGCCGATAAGCCCCGCCGACACTATCGCGATAAACGCCGACACAAGCGTCGGGTAAAGCCCCAACACAAGCCCCAGCGCAAAATAAAGTTTTATGTCGCCGCCGCCGATGCCGCCCGTCACGAGCGCGATTACGTAAAGCGGCACGCTGATAACCACCGCGCCCACAAGCCTGTGCCACCACACAACGTCCTTCGCCGTGAAAAACAGCGGGATCGACAAAATTATGATGAACACGACGATGCCGTTCGGGATCTCTTTCGTGTCGATGTCTATGAACGTCATCACAATGAGCGCCGAAAACAGCGCGTCGTATATGAACGCGTTGGCGTTAAGCCCGATAAAATATGCCGACAACGTCCACAATACGGCGTTGAGCGACTCCACAATCGGGTACCTTGCGGAGATTTTTTCCTTGCAATTCCTGCACTTTCCGCCAAGAAAAATCCAACTGAAAACCGGCACCATATCGTACCATTTCAGCGGCTGCCCGCACTTCGGACAATAACTGTGTTTTTCGGTGAAAAACGTGCCTTTGGGAATGCGGTAAATGCAAACGTTCAGAAAACTGCCGACCGCAAGCCCGAAAAATGCGGAAAATATCGTGAATAACAGATGGCCAAGTTCCATTTTATCAACCGCCTGTCACGGTTCGGAAATAAAAATTCTTGAACCCTTTCTCGTTTTCCGGCTTGTAATTTTCAACCAGCAGCATGTTGTTGTACTGCCAGACGTCTGAACTGCCCGTGATTGCCCCGATATTGCCCTGCTCGAAACTGAAAATACCTTTGAAACGTTTGGTTTCCGACGACTGGTTGTAATCCGCCTCGATAAAGTCGATTTCAAGCCCCGGGGAGTCGAATTTTTTTTGCCCTTTGGCGTTATAGACGTCGCAGAACACCTTGACGGACGTAATCTCATTAAACATGTTGACAATCGCTTTGAAATAAACCTCGATTGTGAAACTGCCGTAAAACGCGCGCTTTTCGGCGTCAGTTGACGTGAAGTATTCCTGCGTGGTTTTGCCGCTGTCCGTCGAATACACAAGCCTGCCGTCTTTGGACGAGAACAACTTGTACTCGCCCGTCGGCGCGTTTTTCATTGTATAAGTGGCCTGATTATTGTCAGCCCCGATTATGTTGCTATCTCTCGGAAGCTCGCCGTCCTGCAAATATACTTCAACCGTCGACCTTGCCGCCCGCTTGATCTCGTTCTGGACGATTGTGCCAAGGTCTTTTGCGGCGGCGTTTTCTTTCTGGCGCATATAAGCCGTCGTGCCCGCCGTGACAAGCCCGCCGATAACCGTTGCGAGAATACCCATAATGGCGACGACCGCGATCGCTTCGACCAAGGTGAAGCCTTTTTTATTTTTTAAGATTTTTGTGAGTTTTCTCATGTCAGTTCTTATAGTTGGTTGTTACCCATTCTTTGAATAGCGAGTAACGAGTGAGTTCTTCCGTGTTTTTAAGGTCGTAAGACACGGTATCGTCGTTGAAAATGAAAATCCAACGTTTCGTACCCTTGTCCGACGTCACCTGATACCTTGTGAACGCATAGCCCAAAGGGGTGCTCGTCGCCTGCTCTTTGGTGGGTTCGATTGAAATCGCAAACGGTACCGCGCCGTAATCGGTGTCGTAATTAAGCACCGCCGCGTACTGCGCCACGTTGCCCTTCGACGTGCTGATGTACGATACCTGCAAAATACTGTGCGGATACACGATGTATTTGTCGTTGTACATAAACGTGTTCAAAAGAGCCTGCTCCTGCGCCTGCGACCTTTTGGCTTCTTCCTTTTTCGCCTTGGACATATAGCGCGTCGCCGTGTTGAACATGGTGAACGCCAGCGTGCCGACGATCGCAAACAACGCGATTGCAACGATACATTCGGCAAAGGTGAAGCCTTTTTTATTCAGTTTTAAGCGTTTCAAAACTTTTTTCATTTTAGCCGTAATAGTAATCGCCCGCAACCCATTTCGTGTCGTGCGACACCGTATCGGGATTAATCAAACCGTCCATAACCAAGCCTGAACTATTATTGTTTTTGCTGCCGATTTTTGCCGCGTCGTAGCTTGAAAAAATCAGTTGTCCGCGGCTACTTCCGCCGATATAAATATCTTTTGCGACAATAGACGCCTCGTTATTGCCCGAGTTTCCGATCGGGATTGAGTTGAAAAGACCCGACGATTCGTTGGAATACATGCCGTTGGGGATATAAACCATCGCGTTGACCGAGCCGCCACGTCCGAACTTGACGTAGTTTCTGCCCATACCGATTATGAACATATTGCCGACTTTTGCCGGATCGCCCTCAGGCAATGCTTGCATTTGTATTGCATTCGTAAGAGCAACTAAATTAAATGCGGACACAGTGCCCCCATGCTCCTTGAATCGTGCAACATATTTTTGGTATGTGTTCGACTTGAAATGCGTGCCGACTTTTTCATCCGTCTTGTCTTCTGAAAGCATTGTGTTGCTTATTTCCAGGCTGTACGCATTTGCGGCAAAGGAAGTGTCATCCACAAGCATAAGATAAGCATTGTTTTTACCCGTCACCTGGAACGAACATTTTTGGAACAAGAACCTTGTTTGTTCTTTCTTGTCCTTTGATTTATCAAGCGCCTTGCAATGGAAAAACACATAAATGTCTTTTTCCGACGTGTCGATAAGGAAGTTCATACGAACCCTCTTGTCAACACCATCCGTGGACGCTCCGAACACGACTTGCGTATTGCTTTCTTCAAAATTGAAGTACGTATTTTGCTTTATCGTATATTGCACTTCCGAACGCACCGCAACACGATCAAAGCCGTCCAGTTCCTTATCTTTCAATCCCGTGAACGTTTGATTGTATTTTTCGTCGATGGCAAAAGTGCTGTCCGCACGAAGGTGCGCACCATTTTCCTTGGCTTTTGTATTGTAAAAATCCATCAACCTTAAACCACTGTCATCCTCAACCTTATCAGAATGTTCTACAAAATACCATCTTTCGATATTCCACCATTTTTCAGGATCAGACGGGAATGTAAGCGTCTGCAAGTAAGTCATCACGTTATTTATATCAGGCTTTTTGAAAGATGATCTTACATATTTTTTTGTCAGTTTATCGTTATTTGCGCATATATAATCTTTGACGTTTTTCCCACTTGTAATGCCCGAATATCTATCATACTCGTTGATTGAGCCATAAATATCGAAGGCATTGTACTCTTCAAGATCGCCCTTTTCTTTCAAATCGTTAAGGATTTTTTTGACGTTGTCTTTTGCCTGTTCCTGATTGGCGTTCGCTTCCACGACGGTCGCAAATTCCGGCGACTTGATTTCTTCAAAAATCGCCTTTACGGTCGCGGCGTTGTCAACCAAGGAATATCTATTATCCACGGCAAGATACATGCCGTATAAGCCTTCGTTGAACGCCTTTGTAGTGCCTTTCATTGCGTCAAACTGATTTGACGTACTGCCTACGCCAAACGTTTTTAACTTGCCGCCTATGATTGCCGAGCCGACAAGTCCGTTTGCCGCCGCGCCCAACAAGGCGTTGAGGTCGATGCCGTCAAAGTCGTTCGCGCCGTTGCTGAACATTGTGATAAGGTATTCGGTTGTAAGGAACTTACTTGCCAGAATATCGGCTCCGCTCAGCACGTAAGACAGTTTTTCTAAACCTGCAAGTTCGCTACCGCCGGTAATCTTCGCAAAAGGTTTCAGCGTAAAGTCATATCTTGCTGTAATTGTGCGACTTGCCGATATTTTCCAAGTCGGATGCTCGTACCATTTTCTTTTCCATTTTTGCTTTGGCGCTTTTACATAAACTATTTCACTTTGATTCGGCATGCTTCTTGGATCATTTGTTGCAGTATTAAACCCATTTGTCTTGTTTTTAATAAAGTACTCCTTGAAGTTTCCATAACCTGCCGGAGTTGCCTCAAAATCGATAAACGCTTTTTGAGCCAGACTTAATGTATCCTGGTAGTCTTTCGTGCTGTGAAGATAATCGACAAGTGCACGCTCGTTTTCATTCAACTTTAAACTTTCGTCGTTGCGTTCATAAATGGTGCCGTCCGACTTGACAATCTTACCGGTTGCATTATTTTGGTTATTACTATAATTGTGATCATTATAATCAACGTAGTCTTCAAAACAATAAACCAAATCAGCAACAAACTTGCCCTCAGAATATTTGGGTTCACCATCAATATACCAATCTGTATCTTTTATTTTGTTCCACTCGTCTTTACCTACCAATTCATGTTTTTCATTATTTTTCCAAGATACGGTTTCTTCCATTTCGTAATGTGCACGAATAACAAATACTTTTCTGTAGTGAGTTATGTCTTTTTTATGGAATCCCCATGTCCATTCCTCTTCGTAAGTAAACTGACTATTATAATCATTGCCTTTTACGTTAAAAACAAGGTTGGTTTCGCCCTTGAAATTATTTTTGTTGCCGTCAATGCCGAAATACTCTTTCAAAATCTCTTCGTCAGTCAACTGTGCATTGTTTTTTTGCAGAACGTATTTCAAAAAGTCCATAATCGAGGCTTTTTTAAGTTCATTTTTCACAAAGTCGCTGCCGAAATAATTGTTTTTCACATTGACCGCCGCAGCGTTTTTGTAGTTATCTACTTCACTGGAAAGAACGCTGATTGTGCCGTCGCAAAATACGTTATTGACTGTAATTTTGCAGTATCTGACGGAAAGTGCGGCGGTGTAAAATATGCCGTTCACTTTCGTACGGGTATTGTCTTTTTCGTCAACGTTTTCGACAACGCGGTAATCGTCCTTGGACGCATACTTTTCAAGTGTGCACGGGTCAACGCCATTGCTGTTTTTGTGTTCAATGTCACCGCACGACGTGCCTTTTCTTATCGGCGAGTTCTGGATATAAAGGTTGGAAGTCTCGCTGAATTCGGGCTTGCGGAAATAATACCTCTTTGTCACGAGGTTTTCTTTTACTTCGACAAAACCGTCAAAGTTTTTTCCGTTTTCAAACTGAGTGTAATCGTTGCCCAAAAGGTATGAATACCCGTCTTTTCCGAGTTCTTCAAACTTATCTTTAAGGCGTTTTATCGACTCGCTATTGCTTCCATATGCCTTCTTATATGCCGCGATAAACGAATCCATTGAAAAATTCTGTTTTTCTTTAAGCGTATCGGGGTTTGCAACCAGTTCGTTTGTGTCAAACCTTCCGTATGTCACGTCAAGTTTTACCGTGCCGAAGTCAAACGCATCGCCCCATTTCTTGCCCGTGACTTGCTGCCATTTGTCTTTGATTTGTTTTAAAAACTCGCCACTGTCATTTAAGACAAAGTCATCGCTTGCAACAACCTTCCCGCCTATGTATTTTTCTGTGTTTGAAAGGTCTGTCGATATGCCAAGCCATTCCACGTTCTTATAGTTGACGTAAGACGTTTTGGAATCGGGCGCAATAATCATGCGTCCCTGACAAAATACGTCGCCCTCAATCTTTGTGTGGATAGGAATTGTACCGTCGCCTGTGCCGTCAGGGTTGTAGGCATAGCTGTAATAATAGTATCTTCGGTTGTTGACCTCAAGACCGAAATTTTTATTTAACCACTCATCGATTTTATCAAGGACGGAAGGATCGGGTTTTTCGTCCTGATCTTCATGACCTGCGTCGGTGGAACCGGTATTGAAAACACCTGCGTCAAACGAGAAAACGTTGCCGACGTTGACGGTGTCAAAGATAATGTCGCCGCTGCAATAAATATTGCCGCCCTGCGGATATTGCATGATGGGGGTGCCGTCCCCTTCTGTGTCGGAGTACATCGACGCGCCGAGATATTGCGCGTTGTTGATGCCGCCCTGGTTATATTCCGCATCGATATTCTGCCAGATTCCGTTTTTGTCTTTTACCCTGAGCGTAATCGTGACTTGTTCCCACGTATAATTGCCGGTGGTATTGTTTTCACCGTAGTTTTTCGTCCAGAAAGTATATTCGTTTGCGTCGCCCGCAAGATCCATCAGCGTGAAGTGCGAAAGCTTGTCATACGTTTGAATAGGTCTGTATGTGCCGTCGCTCAACTTTTCATACATCGCCTCGCCAAGTTTTGTCGTACTCGAATTTTTATATCCGGCTTTATTGTTTGGCGGAACCGCAATGCTTCCAAATTCACCATACGCGTAGGTGTAATAATAAAGGTATTTCTTTGCGTAGTATTTTTTCGTCAGCGCGGGAAGATTTACGCCAAGCGCAAGCCCCCTGATTGTAAGGTTGCCGTCAACGTACACGTTGCCCTGCACCCTCAGCATATTGTCGGGCGCGCCGATGATAAGGTCGCCGTTGGCATAAACACTGCCCGTCACGCCTTCCAGAACAACGGGGTTGAATATACGCGTCTTCATCACGCGTTCGCCGTCTTCCGTTTCAAAACAGTTGATTGATACGTCGCCTTCGATACGCTTATAAATCTGATACGGCGACGTAACCGACGATCCCATATTGTTGCTGACAACAAACGAGTTGCCAAACGTGTCCTGAATCGTGGTCGAGGTCCCGTCAGGTACAGAGTCCGCCTCAAAACTTACCGTGCTTTCCTGTGAGCCCTTGACGCCTTTTATGTCGACAAGAACTTTGTCGATTTTGTTTGCGCTGCTGCTTGGCGATTTCGACAACGTGACGTAAACTTTCACGCCGTTGACTATCGTATAATTCACCGCTTGGTTATCAAAATCGGTATCGTTGTAAAACTGAACCTCGGCAGAGCCGTTTTCTTTGATTTTGGTAAAATAGGTTTCGATAATCGTGTTGAGTTGCGTCGAGCCTTTCAACGTGTCCGAAACCGTGAGTGCGGCGTTGTACGCGCGTTCCTGCTGGGTGTCCGCAATGCTGTTCGAGAAGGAGGAAAGCGTCACAAAGAGCATAGAAGTGCCTACGACGATAATAATCGCCATAGTCATAAGTACCATAAGCATCGCGCTGCCGCGTTTTTTATTGTACCGCTTGTTAAACCTTTCTATATTTTTTAATAACGTCAGCATAATTGACCTCCTTCCGTCAATCGTACTTTTTTATTTTTCCCGTCTTATCTTTGCGACTGCGCTTTCGCGCGTTTTCGTAACTTGTAGTTATATTATAATATAATATCCTTTATTTTAAGGTGCCGCTTCCGCACAAGTAATGTCGTGCGACTAGACTATTCGTTCAGAATGTACGTGATCGTCATCGTGAACGTGCCCGAAACGTCGTTTCCGTCCGGCGTCATCGAAAGATACGTCAGATTGTACGACTTCACGCGCGCGATCGCGTCCGTCACCTTGTAAAGCGTCTGCATGTCCGTCTTGTATGCGCTCGATATGGTGTAAACCTTTTTGGTGGACGTCGTGACGGGCCTGCCAAGGCTTATCTCAACGTTGAAACCAAGGTCGCCAAAGAACTTGTACAGCGTTTCCGCAATCGCCACAGAATCCTGATGTCCGGGCATATTGCTGGGCAGAAGCTCCTCGTTAAGGTTGTTTTTGGTGCTGGTGAGCTGCTTGTACGCCGCCTCGTTTTGTCTGATTTCTTCAACGAGTTTGTTGTACCTTGCCGGGCTCACCGCGTCGGTTTGCTTTTTGACCTTTGCGATGTCGCCTTCGACCGTCTGCAACTCTTCCTGTGCGGTTTTTTTGTCGTTGTTTTTCGGCATGATGCCAAGAGTGTACGTGCCACCTACAAGCAGGAACAGGATAAGCACGAAAATCAATATTTTTTCTTTTCTGTTAATCGTCATTTTCCCGTCCTCCTTATTTGTCGCTGCCGCCGAAAAGTTTATCGTTCACGACGTCGAAACTTACCGAAAAATCGGTGGCGGTGTCCATCGACGGCTCGACGCCCTGAATATAGCCGCTGCCGTTTTCCTTAATCGCCGAAACGTAGTTTCTCATCGACTGGGAACCCTTGCCCGTAAGTTTTAACGTGATCCTGCCGCTGGTGAAAGTGAACTGCGTCACCTTGCACTCCGTCTTTTGCGCGCTTGTGAAGATAATGTCGAAAATCGTGCCGGTAAGGTTTATCGCGGCGTCGGCTTCTTTCGACGTTGCCTGCGCGCCCGCAAGTGCGTTTGCAACGCGCGTTGCGACTTCCGTCAACGACTCGTATTGGTAAATCGTGTTGCCGTATTTGTCGGTGCCTTTCGTCACGGGGTTGCCGTTTTTGTCAAGCATCACCGTGAAGTTTTTGAACTTGTCTTCGTTCTTGGCAAGCGTGTTTTTCTGATTGGTGAGTTCCGTCTTGGCGGATTCAAGGTCGGACACGGCAGTGTTGTACTGCGAACGCGCCACAAGATACCACCCGACCATCGCGCATGCCACCACGACGACCGTAACGACAAGAATAAACTCAAACGAGGTGCTTTGCCCCGATTTTCCCATCGCCTTTTGCGCGGCGATAAAATCTATGTTTCTCTTTCTCTTTGCCATAATCCACCTCGTTATTTGAGCATTGTGCCGATAAGCGGTGCAAGCGCGTTGAAATCAAGCTGCTCGACGCCCGATACGCTTTCGGGTACGGGAAGCATCTTGACGTTAAGCCCCATAAAACCGTAAAGGTCGCTTTCAACCGACTGGAACCTGTCAAGGTCGCCCGTGATAAACACGTCGTCGAATTTGTAATCGGTATATTTCGAGCGGAAGAACTGAATCGCCTCGCTCACGATGCCGGAAAAGTCGTTGATGAAAAACGCCATTTCGTTCGCATAGTTTTCGTTGGGCATCGAATAAATGGGTTTCGACAGCGAGAAGACGTGCTTGTAATCCGCGAAAAGATACGACGTAATCGACGTCATTCGATAGTCGACAAGCACAAAGTATTGCGGCAGGTCTTCTTTCATAAAATCGACGAGTTTCGACAGCGCGCTTTGCGAAATATCGATTGCCGTAAGTTTCATGCCGACTTCGCGGCAGCACTTTTTCAGGTTTTCGATGACAAGGTTGTCTATGTACGTGATCATAAGACGCGCCTTTTTCGCTTTCTTTTTCTTTTCGCTCTTCTCTTCCTGTTCTTCCTCGCCCTCTTCGGGGGAGTTCAGAGCGGCTTCCTGCATCTCTTCGTCGGGATCTTCGATATTTCTGTCGATCTCGACAAAGTCGACGGTGTGGCTTTCCGCAAGTTTTTTATCCGTGAAAAGTTCCGCCGAAATTATCGGATACAGAATCGACGGCTTTGCGTAAGGCAAAATCATCTCGCGGAACGGTATCTTGTTGTTTTCAAGGACGAATTTCGCCGCTTTCGACTTGATATCGTTTTTGCGGATCATATCGAGCATCGCTTCGGTAAGTTGAAGGTCGATATTGGTTGCGCTCGGGTCGTTCAGAAATTCACTGGGGAAATCCATATCGTAAAATTCTTTCACGGTGATTCTCTTTCCGCCCGCCGTCGCAAACATCGCTTTGAGTTTGTCGTTGTTCAAGTAGTAGTAAATCATAATTTTGCTCCAAATCTACCCTTTATTCGGTATCCGTGCCTATCGAGTCGTACATCGAGAACATAGGCATAAGTATTGCGATAAGTATTACGCCGATGACAACCGCCATTACAACCATAAGGGCGGGGTTTATCATTGCGGTAAGACTCTTGATTGCAGTGTCCGCTTCGTCTTCGAAATACGCGGCGGTCTGCCCGAGAACCTCGTCCAGAGAACCGGATTCTTCACCGACGAATATCATTGTCGTAAGCAGCGGATCGAACGCGTCGACCGTCTGCAACGCGGCGGATATCGACTCGCCCCTGCGGATTGCTTCGACAGCGTCGTCGATCTGCCTTGATACGTAAGTGTTGTCCATCATCTCCGACACCATCGTCAGCGCGTCGAGAAGATGTACGCCCGAACTCGTCAGCGTGCAAAGCGAACTTGCAAAACGCGACGTATAAATCATTTTTTGCAATTTTCCGATGCCCGGCATTTTGACTTTCATTTTGGAAACGAAAAGGTCAACCGCCTCGATTCGCTTAACGATCGGGACGAAAATAATAAGCGAGGCGACGATGCCGATAATCAGTATGTAGTCCT
>UMGP01023537.1_pt1 | contig 13592 bp, 9 predicted proteins | sample 1965291 | NCBI WGS metagenome assembly UMGP01 (sample SAMEA4836075, study PRJEB28245) | human gut metagenome | biome: gut microbiome; material: fecal sample | place: Denmark | collected 2008 | reverse complement strand
AAAGCGTTGAAATATCGGCGTTTTGGCAATGTTCGTATTATTATCTGTTGGCATAGGTTGACTGAAAGACGAAAAATGTTGTATCATAAATAATATGAAAAATAAAAAGTTGATTTTAATTTTAATTGCGACGATTACGGTTATCGCGGCGGCAACCGTCCTTTCTGCGTGCGACAAAAATAAGGGCGAGTTCGTCGACGTCGGTATCGAGTTGTATTCCGCAAAACAATATTACGTCGAGGGCGAAACTTTCACGCCCGAAGGCGGTATCCTTAAAGTTTACTCTTACAACGAAAAAACGAAGGAAGAAAAATACCGCTTCGTCGATCTTACCGACAAGGACGTTACCCTTGAAAACACGACGGGAGCGCGCGTCGATACGTACACCGTTACCGCAAGATACAAAGGGCTTTCGACGCGGTTCAAGTATATCGTGCAAAAAGAAGAAAACGCCGTATCGAGCGTTGATTTCGTGCTGTCGGAAGACCACGGCGCGCCTGTGTATTCGGTGTCGAATATTCGCAGTGAAATCGATTTTTCGGACTTTATCGGTATGAAATTTGTGATAAAGTACCGTGATACGAAAAAACAAGACGAAGATGTTCCGCTTTGGGACGCGAACAGTTATAGATTTTACGACCTTTCTTACAGCGGTTTCGACGTAAAGACGGCAGGGCTTAAATACATCACTTTCACCTGCATCGCGACCGACGTCGTGCTGCCGTATAAGGTGACCGAAGACGACTTTGTTTACGACTTTGAATTCGTGAAATACGATAAAGAAAGAAAGGAATACGTTTCCGTCAAAAAAGAAGACAGTGTGAGAAGAAATTACCTTGTCGGCGAAAAGTTTGACGCGCAGAACACGAAAATCAGATATATTTACAAATCGCTGAAAAAAGCAGAACCCGTCGATATTTCCGAAAGCCAAATTTCCGGTTTCGACACGACGAGTGTTTCCGACAAAAAAATGTTTGTTCTTTCGTTACTCACGGGTGTTGAAACGTTCAATTATTCTGTATTCGAAGAAACCGCCGTCAAAGGCGTTACGCTGAACAATAAAGATTTTTCGCAGCCCACGCCCGGATTCAATGACGTATGGACGGAAAAAACGAAAGGCGAATGGAAGGAGTACGAAGAGTATATCGCCGCCATAAAGCTGTGTCTCGTTCTGGACGAAGACAGCAAGCAATACGTACCCGTGACGGGCGCGGACGAAGATATTATTTTGTATTACGTCACGCCCGACGAACAAGACCTGAGCCTTAAAAAGGAATTCACGAAAGAAGTTTTTGACAAACTCAAAAAGACGGAGTGCGAATACGAAATAATTGCGGTTTATCGGAAAAATCCCGAAGCGTACGCAAGGAGAATCTTCTTTACCGTGAAAAACTTTATCACGGGCATAGATTTTGTAAATCTGAACGTTGATAATCTTACGTTCACGGAAGGCGACGCGTTCAGCTTCGGCGAGGCAACCGCAACAGTGCATTACGCCGACGGAAAGACCAAAACCGTAAGGTTGCAGGACGAATACGAAAAAGCCGACGAAAACACAAGGCTGATACGAATGAAAAACCTGAAAGCGGTCGAGGCGAAAACATTCGATATGAGCGCAGGCGAGCATAAAAACCAATATTATATCACTGCAAATATCGACATTTCAGATTACGACGTGACCGTGAACGGCGAAAAATTCGTCGAAGACAACGGATTCAGGATTTATATAAGTTACGTCGTGCAAAAAGCGTAAATCAAAAAGATTTTTCAGGGGCGAAGGCAAAGGCTTTCGCCTTTTTCGCGCGCTTTTCTTGACAATTCATAATATATTTTCTATAATGTCTTGAAATATATAAATTATTGAGGTTTTTCAATGTACAAAAAAGTTGACAACGGTCTTGATTTTGTGGCGCGCGAAAAGGAAGTTCTGGACTTCTGGAAGGAAAACCACATCTTTGAAAAAAGCGTCGAAAAAAACGTCGGCAATCCCGAGTTTTCGTTTTTCGACGGTCCGCCTACGGCAAACGGACGTCCCCACATCGGGCATATTCTCACCCGTGTTATGAAGGATATTATTCCCCGCTATAAGACGATGAAAGGTTATCACGTTTTAAGGAAAGCGGGCTGGGATACTCACGGTCTTCCCGTCGAACTCGAAGTGGAAAAACAACTGCACATCGACGGCAAACAGGAAATCGAAAAGTACGGTATCGAGCCGTTCATCAAGCAGTGCAAAGAAAGCGTATGGAAATATAAACACGAATGGGAAGTTATGTCCGACCGCGTCGGTTACTGGGCGGATATGGAAAACCCCTACGTCACCTACGACGATAATTATATCGAGTCGGTGTGGTGGAGCCTGAAAGAAATCGACAAAAAAGGACTTTTATACAAAGGCTATAAAATCGTTCCTTACTGCCCGCGTTGCGGCACGGCTTTGTCAAGCCACGAGGTCGCGCAGGGATACAAGGACGTCAAAGAACGTTCTGTTTTCGTAAGGTTCAGGCTCGTTGACGAAGAAAACACGAGTTTCCTTGCCTGGACGACCACCCCGTGGACGCTCCCCAGCAACGTCGCGCTTTGTATGAACGCGAAAGAAGACTACGCCAAAATCAAAGTCGGCGACGAATACTTCATTATGGCAAAGGCTCTTATCCCGTCCCTTTTCAAGGAGGACGAATACGAACTTGTCAGCGTGAAAAAGGGCAAGGATTACGAATATACGAAATATAAACCCCTTTTCGATTACGTCAAAGACACGTCGAAGGGCTGGTTTGTCACGAACGCCGATTACGTCACTCTTACGGACGGCACCGGCGTCGTACACATCGCGCCCGCATTCGGCGAAGACGACGCGCAGGTCGGCAGACGTTACGACTTGCCTTTTGTGAAATTCGTGGACGACCGCGGCAGACTCACCGACGACGTTTACGACTTCAAAGGTCTTTTCGTGAAAGACGCCGATCGTCCCATTATTATGAAACTGAACGAAACGGGATTGCTGTTCAAGGATATGCTTTACGAACACAGTTACCCGTTCTGCTGGCGTTGCGACACTCCGCTTATTTATTACGCACGCGAAAGTTGGTTCATTAAGATGACGGCGGTTCGCGACGAACTTATGAAACGCAATCTGTCGGTCAACTGGATGCCGCCGACAATCGCGACGGGACGTATGGGCAACTTCATCGAAAACGTCATCGACTGGGGCATCAGCCGCGAACGTTACTGGGGCACGCCGCTTCCCATCTGGATTTGCGACAAGTGCGGACATAAACACGTCGTCGGCAGCCGCGAAGAACTTTGCAAACTCGGCGGTCTTGAAAAAGCACCCGAACTTCATAAACCTTATATCGACGAGGTCACATTCACGTGTCCCGAATGCGGCGGCGTAATGCACCGCGTTCCCGAAGTGCTGGATTGCTGGTACGACAGCGGCAGCATGCCTTTCGCGCAGTGGCACTATCCGTTTGAAAACAAGGAAATTTTTGAAGAAGTGTATCCCGCCGACTTTATTTCGGAAGCAATCGACCAGACTCGCGGTTGGTTCTATACCTTGCTTGCGATTTCGACGCTTCTGTTCGACAAGGCAAGTTTCAAAAACTGCATAGTTCTGGGACACGTCAACGACAAAGACGGCATCAAAATGAGCAAACATAAGGGCAACGTCGTCGATCCGTTCAGCGTGCTCGACAAGCAAGGCGCGGACGCCGTGAGATGGCATTTCTATACGTCAAGCGCACCCTGGCTTCCTTCGAGGTTCTATCCCGAAGCCGTCAGTGAGTCGCAGCGTAAATTCATGGGCACGCTCTGGAACACCTATGCGTTCTTTGTACTTTACGCCGATATCGACAAATTCGATCCGACGAAATACAACCTTAAAGATTGCAAACTGTCGGTCATGGACAGATGGGTGCTTTCGGGGCTCAACAGCCTTATCAAATACGTGGACGACTGCCTGAACGAATATAAGATTTTCGAAAGCGCAAGGAAAATTCAGGACTTCGTGGACGAACTTTCCAACTGGTACGTCCGTCGCGGTCGCGAAAGATACTGGGGAAGCGAAATGTCCGACGACAAAATCGCCGCGTATATGACGCTTTACACCGTCCTTACCGAACTGTCGAAACTCATCGCGCCGTACACCCCGTTTATGGCGGAAAGCATTTATCAGAACCTTGTCAGGTCGTTTGACAAAAACGCGCCCGAAAGCGTGCATCTGACTTCGTTCCCCGTGGCGGACGAAAGTTTCATCGACACCGCGCTCGAAGACGGCATGGAAGAAGTTATCCGCGTTGTCGTTTTGGGACGCGCCGCAAGAAATCAGGCGAACATCAAAAACCGCCAGCCTTTGCAGAAACTGTACGTGACCGGTGTTGAATTCGACGACGAACTGAAAGCCCTCGTTTCCGACGAAATTAACGTGAAAGAAGTGCTTAACGCGTCGGGCGAACAGGACTTCGTAACGTACGAAATCAAGCCGCAACTTAAAACGATCGGTCCGAAATACGGAAAACTTTTGGGCAAAATCAAGGAGCATCTTGCGAATGCCGACGGAAAAGCAATCGTGAACGCAGTCGCAACCGGCACGTATAAGGTCGATATCGACGGCACGGAAGTCGAGTTCTCAAAGGACGATATTCTCGTGTCCGTGAAAAATAAGGAAGGTTTCAGCAGCGAAGTCGACGGCGATATTTCGGTAATCCTCGACACCGCGCTTTCCGCCGAACTTATCGAAGAAGGCGCAATGCGTGAAATCGTCTCCAAAATCCAGACGATGAGAAAGGAAGCGGGCTTTGAAGTTACCGACCATATCACGCTCGGGTTCAAAACGGATTCCGCGCTCCTTACAAAGATTATGAACGACAACACGACGGTCAGAAACGCCGTCCTTGCCGACGAAGTCAGAAACGATATCGACGGCTACACGAAAGAATGGGACATCGGCGACGATAAAATCACGCTGTCCGTCAAAAAGAAATAATGCAAGTCAATTCCGAGTGGAAAGATTACGAGGTCATCGCAACCGGCGACGGCAATAAGCTGGAAAGGTGGGGCAAATACGTTTTGCTTCGTCCCGATCCGCAGGTCATCTGGCCCGAATCTTTCCCCCTTGAAAACTACAAAGGTCTGACGGCAAAGTACGTGAGAAGCGCGACGGGCGGCGGCCATTGGGAATACCTGGAACCCATGCCCGAAAACTTCACCGTGAGTTGGCGCAATCTTACGTTCAAATTGAAACTTATGGGATTCAAGCATACGGGGCTTTTCCCGGAGCAGGCGGTAAACTGGGCGAAAATGATCGATCTTATCAAAAACGCCGGAAGACCCGTTAAAGTTCTGAACCTGTTTGCCTATACCGGCGGCGCGACGGTTGCGTGTGCGTCGGCGGGCGCGGAAGTTACCCACGTCGACAGCGCGAAAGCGATGGTCGAAAGGGCAGGCGAAAACGTACGCTTGTCGGGACTTACCGACGCAAAAGTCAGATATATCATCGATGATTGCTTAAAATTCGTCCGTCGCGAAATAAAGCGCGGCAGAAAGTACGACGCAATCATCATGGACCCGCCGAGTTTCGGCAGAGGTCCTGGCGGCGAAATGTGGAAAATCGAGGACAATCTGTTTTCGCTCATCAGGGAAACGAAAGAAGTTTTGTCGGACAATCCGCTTTTTTATCTTCTCAACAGTTACACGACGGGGCTTCAACCCACCGTTATGGCAAATATGCTGAAACTCGGGCTGAATACGTCGAAAAACGCAGTCATTACCGCCGACGAAATCGGTCTGAATACCAGGGAGGAGGGTATCGTCTTGCCAGCAGGCGCAAGCGCCCTTGCGATATTTTAATGGAAAACAATGCAATCAAAGAATATCAAGGCGTAAAAATCATTTACGAAGACAACCATATTCTCGTTGCGGTGAAGCCGCAGAATATGCCGTCGCAGGAAGACGAGTCGAAAGATCCCGATATTCTTTCGATTCTGAAAAATTATCTGAAAGAAACTTACGATAAGCCCGGCGACGCGTATCTCGGACTTGTTCACAGGCTTGACAGAGTTACGGGCGGCGTTATGGTTTTCGCAAAAACGTCAAAGGCGGCGGCAAGACTGTCGGAAGCAATCCGCGAAGGCGAGTTTGAAAAAACTTATCTTGCGGTCGTTTACGATACGCCCAAAGAAAAACAGGCGGTGCTTGTAAATCACCTGAAAAAAGACCCGAAAAGCAATACCGTCCGCGTCGTCCCGGAAGTCACCGAAGGCGCAAAATATGCGGAACTTACTTATAAAGTGTTCGAGTCCATCGGGAAACTTTCGCTTGTCGGCGTGAAACTTGCAACCGGCAGAAGTCATCAGATCCGCGTGCAGATGGCGCATATCGGAAACCCCATCGTCGGCGATATGCGATACAGCGGAAATCGTCCGAAAGCGCAATGCAATCTCGCGCTATGGGCGGCGGAACTTCGCTTTAAGCACCCCACGCTCGACCAGACGATGGTATTCAAGGTTTCCCCGCCGGAAGACGAAAAACCCTGGAATTATTTTAATCTCGAACCTTTCTTCCGCGTCAGCGTGAAAGACGCTATGGCGGAAACGTTATAAACTTATGGAATTTATCGAAAACACTTTGGGCGGCGTCCTGGACGACCTCTCAAAACACAATCCGAACGGCTGGGCGGTAAGATATACCGACAGAAATTACTTCCGCACCTGGAAAGAACTTAACGACGAGGCGGATCTCATCGCGCGCGGCATGATGTCTTTGGGCGTCAAAAAGGGCGATCACGTCGCAATCTGGGCAACCAACACGCCCGAATGGATTCTGACGTTGTTCGCGGCGGCGAAAATCGGCGCGGTGCTTGTAACCGTCAATACCAATTTCAAAATTTTTGAGTTGGAATACCTTTTGAGGCAGTCGGACACGAAACTTCTCGTGATGATCGGCGGATTCAAAAACAACGACTACGTCGCAACCGTGAACGAGCTTCTGCCTGAACTGAAAACGACTTCCGGCGAAATAGAGTCGGAGCATCTGCCGTTCTTGAAACGCGTCGTTTTTGCAGGGAAAGAAACGCCCGAAGGTATGCTTAATTTTGAGGATTTGAAAATTCTTGGCGGCGATTTTCCCGTCGAAATTTATGAGGAAAACAAAAAAACGCTGAACACACACGACGTCGTGAATATGCAATATACCTCGGGCACGACAGGCTTTCCAAAGGGCGTAATGCTCACGCACTACAATATCCTGAACAACGGCAAAACCATCGGCGACGGAATGAAATTTACAAAAAACGACAAACTTTGCATCACCGTTCCGTTTTTCCACTGTTTCGGACTCGTGCTTGCGATGATGGCGTGCATTACTCACGGCACAACGATGGTGCCCGTCGAAAGATACAGCCCCGTCCCCGTCATGAACGCAATCAGCGTCGAAAAATGCACGGCGGTGCACGGCGTACCTACGATGTTCATCGCAATGCTGGAACACGCGCAGTTCAATAATTTTGATTTTTCAAGCCTCAGAACGGGCATTATGGCGGGCTCGCCTTGTCCCATCGAAGTGATGAAAAAAGTCATCGACAAAATGAATATGCGCGAAATAGTCATTGTTTTCGGACAGACCGAAGCGTCGCCCGGCTGCACGATGACGACGACTTCCGACAGCATCGACAAACGAGTAAACACGGTCGGCCGCGCGTTCCCCGGCGTAGAGTGCAAAATCATCGATCCGGAAAGTGGCGAAGAACTTCCGATAAACACCCCCGGCGAATTTTGTGCAAGGGGATACAATATAATGAAAGGGTATTACAAAATGCCCGAAGCGACCGCGCAAGCCATCGACAAAGACGGCTGGTTGCATACCGGCGATTTGTGCACCGTGGACGAAGACGGATATTATAAGGTTGTAGGACGTATCAAAGATATGATTATCCGCGGCGGCGAAAATATTTATCCGAAAGAAATCGAGGAGTGCTTGTATACGTGCGACAAGGTTTCCGACGTGCAGGTCATAGGCGTGCCTTCCGAGGCGTACGGCGAAGAAGTCATGGCATGCGTCATTCTGAAAGAGGGCGAAGAAATGACCGAAGAAGAAGTCAAGGAATTCGTCGGCGCAAGAATGGCAAAACACAAGGTGCCGAGATACGTCAGGTTCGTGGACTCGTTCCCGACGAACGCGGCAGGCAAAATACAAAAATTCAAGATGCGTGAAGAAGCGATCGAGATTCTGAAACTGCAAACCGCCGCTTCAATCGAAACCGCATAACAAGGACTTTAAGGAGGAATTTCAGAGATGAAACTTGCTTTTTCGACAATCGGTTGCCCGAACTGGTCTTATGACGAAGTGGTATCCACCGCGTCCGATCTCGGTTACGACGGCTTTGAAGTGCGTGGTATCGGCGGCGAAATCTATGCGCCAGACGTCAAACAGTTCAAACCCGAAAACATTGAAAAAACCAAAGAAAAATTGAAAAGCCTCGGGCTTGGCATTACAATGCTTACGTCGGGTGCGTCGCTTGCGGTGTATTCCGAAAGGGAAAAAGCGGTTGCGGAAGCCAAGGCTTATATCGACCTTGCGGAGTCGCTCGGCGTGCCGTACATCAGGGTAATGTGCACCAACAGACCTATGCCCGACGGCGGCGATATCCAACTTTGCAAACGACTTTACAAGGAAATTTTAAGTTACGCAAGCGGCAAAAACGTCCTGCCTCTTATCGAAACGAACGGCATCTTTTGCGACACGAAACTGTTGCGCGATTTTGTCGAAGAGTGCGACGGCGGCGTACTGTGGGACATAAATCACCCGTACCGCTTCAACGGCGAAAGTATCGACACCACGCTCAAAAACCTTGGCGGCAGAATTTGTTACGTCCATATCAAGGACAGCGTCGTCCAGAACGGAGTAACGAAATATAAAATGCTGGGTTACGGCGATATTCCCGTCAAAGACGCCTTGCGCGGATTGAAGAAAGCCGGATACGACGGCACCGTTTCTCTGGAATGGGTGAAACGCTGGGAGCCCGACCTCGAAGAGCCCGGCATCGTGTTCTCGCAGTTCATAAGCACGATAAAAAGATATCTGAAACAATTATAATAATCCGAAACAAAAGTCGCGCCGATCGGTGCGATTTTTTTTGTGTAACGCAACCCGCCTTCCGCATATAATGATAAAAACGCGGAGGGCTTATGAATAACGATAAACGACTGGAAATAATTTTCAACCATATAAAAAACGGGGTGGAATTTATATCGACGGACAACGTCTTTATCGACGAAACCGTGCGTATCGGCAAACACACGATAGTTTTTCCAGACCAATACATAAGGGGGAATACCGTGATCGGCAACAGTTGCGTCCTGGACACGGGAAACGTCATTGAAGACAGCATAGTCGGAAACGGCGTAACAATCATAAAAAGCGTGTTAAGGAATGCAAAAATAGGCGATAAAACCACTGTCGGGCCGTTTGCCAACGTTCATACCAACGCCGACGTCGGGAAAGAATGCAGGGTAGGAAACTTTGTGGAAATCAAAAACGCGACCGTCGGACAGCGCGTCAAGGCGGCGCATCTCGCGTACGTCGGCGACGTCGATATCGGCGATTTGTGCAACGTCGGGTGTGGCAGTATTTTTGTGAACTACGACGGCAAAAACAAGCACAGAAGCACCGTCGGGGAAAGCGTTTTTATCGGCAGTAACAGCAACGTCATCGCGCCTGTCAACATTGAAAACAACGCCTATATCGCGGCGGGCACGACCGTCACCGTTGACCTTCCGAAAAATTGTATGTGCATCGGTCGAAGCCGCGAAACCGTCAAGGAAAACCGCACGAAGTACGTCAAAAACCAGTTTGATATGAAATACTTCGGCACGGACGGCATACGCGGGATTTACGGCGAAACGCTTTGTGACGACCTTGCATATCTTGTCGGAAACTTTCTGGGTTATTCCGCGGACGGCGGCAAAGTCGTGCTCGGCAGGGATACGAGGATAAGCGGCGAAAAACTATCAGGTGCGATTATAAGCGGCATTATCGACGCCGGCGCGGACGTGATAAACCTCGATATCGTGCCGACGCCCGCCGTGTCTTTCGTCACGCGTGAAATCGACGCAAACTACGGCGTTATGATAAGCGCGTCGCACAATCCGCCCGAATACAACGGCATAAAAATCTTTATGAGCGACGGACGAAAACTTTGCCGTATCGAAGAAGCCGAAATCGAAAAACATATCGAAAGCAAGCGAAAAGTCGTCGCAAACGAAAAAGGCAAGGTCGAAAACGGGGCAGCATATTTTGAAAACTACGTGCGGGCGGTGACGGAAATCGCCGACGATTTGTCGGGGCTCAAAGTCGTCTTGGACTGTGCGAACGGCGCGCTTTCACACGTTGCGAAACACGTTTTTGAAAGCTTGAACGCCACCGTATATTCCTTTAAAGACGAAGGTTGCGGGCGAATTATCAATCACGAGTGCGGCGCGACCGACACAAAATTTTTACGACAAAAGGTGAAAGAACTTAACGCCGACGTCGGATTTGCATACGACGGCGACGCCGACCGACTTATCGCTGTCGACGAAAACGGTCGTGAAGTCGACGGGGACGAAATTATTTTCATCATCGCGCGCGAACTTCTGAAAAAAGGAAAACTCAACAAAAAGAAAGTCGTTTGCACGGTTTTAAGCAATATGGGCGTTGAAAGAAACTTAAACTCAATGGGCGTGAGTATGCTGCGCGTGGACGTCGGCGATCATAACGTGCAGGCGGCGATGGCAAAAGGCGGCTACGTCCTTGGCGGCGAGCAGTCGGGGCACATAATCCTTGGTGAGTTTGCGGCGACGGGCGACGGACTTCTTGCAAGCGTGTACCTTGCAAGCACGATAAAGAAAACGAAATTGCCGCTGAGCGTCTTGTCAAAAGTTACGCGATATCCGCAAATCAACGCAAGTTTCGCCGTGAAAAACAAGTCGGAAGTCGTCAGGAACAAGGATTTGCAAAACTACGTTTCGGCAATAAAAGGGGAACTGCCCGAGGGCAGAATCCTTATCCGCGAAAGCGGCACGGAAGAAAAAATCAGACTTACCGTCGAGGCGAAAGACGAAGAAATAATGAACAACGCGTTCAAAAAAATGTCGAAGTATATAAAAGAAAAATTTATGTAAAATAAAACAAAAAGAAAGAAGCAACGCATTTCGCGTTGCTTCTTCCTGACTTAAAGCAAATATATATCAGATTTTCGATATATCGAGTTTTTGGAATCCGCCGTACATTTGAGCGGCGACGTCGTTATAGCAATCTTCGCCCAAAAACAGTGTATAGATTTCGCGCGCCTTTTCGACGTAATCGAAGTTGAGTTTTTCGGGGGCGATATCGTGATACTGTACCCACGCGTCGAAGTATGCGTCGGCGTAAGCGGTTTCGAGATTCGTGTAATAAGCGTTGTAGGGCATTTGCAGATAAATCTCGCCGTTTTGGAAAGCCGAAAGGTTGTTGAATATTTCGGGTTTTTCTTTGAGTTGGGTTTTGAGAATATAAAGTCCGCCGGCGTCAAGGATAATCCTTTGAGGATTCATTTTTACGAGTTTTTCAAGGTCGAGCGATTTCTGGTATCCTTTGTAGCCGTTCTCGTCCAGAACGTTTCTTATTTTCGAAACGTCGAAGATGGAGTAATTTGCCGACGAACTTTCAATGCCGTGCGTGCCGTAGTTGCTTTGGCAGCCGAGATATACGGTTGCTTTTTTGGAATTGTCGATGCCTTCGCCAATGCTCGAAAGATAGGTTTCCGTGTCGGAAATGAACGATAAAAGTTCGTTTGCGCGTTCTTTCCTGTTCAGAATGTCGCCAAGAAGGGCAATGGATTTTTTGACGTTTGAGTCAAACGCTTCCGTCTTGCCGTAGCTTAATACCACGACGGGTTTCCCGATTTTTTGCTGTAAATCGTCCATCGCCGCCTTGTCCGAAGTGTAAAGGGAAAAGACGATATCGGGGTTTAACGAAAGGATCTTTTCGGCTTCGGGCGAGCCTTGCGGACCTCCCTTGCCGCACGACGGAAGGGAATTGAACAAATCCTTGTTGACCATTTTATACGGTCTTATCGAAAGACCGCCCCCGACGCCCGTGCCGTCTTTATCGACGTCCTCGACGCCGACAAGTTTCGACAAATCGCCGACGTAGGTGTAAAGGCGAAGAGAGCCTGCGCCGATGCATACGACGCGGTTGATTTTTTCGGGCACGGTAACTTCGCGCCCAAGAAGGTCGGTTACGGTTTTGCCGTTTGCGTTATCATTGCCTTTGTTACACGCCGAAAAAGCGAAAAGCGACGACAGAGTAACGATAATCATCAAAAGAATCAAAGCAGATTTTTTCATTGTCAGTCCTCGTATATAATCGTTTTTTTGCCGTTTATTTCAACGACGTCGGCATTCACGTCGAAAGTGTCCTTAAAGTCTTGTGCGGTTACGTCGCATGACGGGCATTGGCGCAGGATTTTCCCGTCCTTCATAAACGCGATTTCGTCCGCAAATCTTAGTGCCAGCGACAGGTCGTGCACGATCGCGACGGTAATTACGTTTTTGTCCACGGTCAGTTTTTTGATGAAAGACAAAACGTCCGCCTGATTTTTCACGTCAAGATTGCTTGTAAGTTCGTCAAAAAGTAAAACCTGCGGTTCTTGTGCAAGGGCGCGGGCGATGGCGATTTTTTGTTTTTCGCCGCCCGAAAGGCTGTCGACGTTCCGCATTGCGAAGTCTTCCACGGAAAGGTCTGTGAAAAGTTTTTCCACAACGGACAAATCGTTTTCGGTAACGCCCCATCTGATGTAAGGACGTCGCCCGAGAAGCACCGCGTCGAACGCGCTCCCCGACGGGAAGAAAACGTTTTGCGGGACGTATCCCAGAAGTTTTGCTTTTTCGCGCGGCTTAAGCGACGATAAATCCTCGTCGTCAAGGGTGATTTTGCCGAAAGACGGAGTTAATAACCCCAGAATATTTGAAAACAAAGTTGTCTTTCCCGCTCCGTTTGCGCCGAGAAGGAAAGTGCATTTCCCCGATTCCGCCTGAAAATTCACGCCGTCAAGGACTTGTTTTCCGGAGGAATATTTGAACGATAAATCAGATATTTTCAGATTCATTCTTCTTCCTCCTTAAAAGTATTGCCAAAAATACGGGACCGCCGATAAGCGACGTTACTACGCCGACGGGAACCGACGTGCCGAAAATCGGCAGACGTCCCAGAATATCGGATATTAACAAAAGCAGCGCGCCCGCAAGGAACGACGACGGCAAAAGATATCTGTAATCGTCGCCGACGATGCGTTTCATAAACTGTGGCGCGGTAAGCCCGACAAACCCGATTATGCCCAAAAACGATACGGTAACCGACGTGATGAGCGACGCAAGCAACAACGACATAATCGTCATAAACCGAGTGTTCACGCCAAGGGTTTTCGCATACGCAATCCCGCCCGACATCGCCGAAAAATCCCAACGCTTCAAAAAGAAGAACAACGTCGAAACCGCAACGACGATAAACATAATAAGGTCGGTTTTGTAGGACGCGCGCCCAAGGTCGCCGAAAGTCCAGTACACGGCGGAAGCAAC
>UMGP01022220.1_pt1 | contig 13823 bp, 8 predicted proteins | sample 1965291 | NCBI WGS metagenome assembly UMGP01 (sample SAMEA4836075, study PRJEB28245) | human gut metagenome | biome: gut microbiome; material: fecal sample | place: Denmark | collected 2008 | reverse complement strand
CGATACTGTTACTGCCGCCGCCGACGCAGGCGCATACTACGTCGGGAAGTTCACCCGTCATTGCGATAAACTGTTCCCTTGCCTCCTGACCTACGACAAGCTGGAAATCCCTGACCATCATTGGAAACGGATGCGGTCCCAATGCGCTGCCGATGCAATAAATCGCGTCATCGTATTCGCGAAGATACGCTTCAAACGCCGCGTCGACCGCTTCTTTCAGCGTTTTCAGCCCTTTCGTAACCGTTATCACGTTTGCGCCCAGAACTTTCATACGAGCAACGTTCGGCGCCTGTTTTTTCACGTCGACTTCGCCCATATAAATGTCGCATTTCAGCCCGAAATACGCCGCAGCCGTCGCAAGAGCGACGCCGTGTTGTCCCGCGCCCGTTTCGGCAATGAGTTTTTTCTTTCCCATAAACGACGCAAGCAGCCCTTCGCCCATACAGTGGTTGAGTTTATGCGCGCCCGTATGATTCAGATCTTCGCGTTTTAAGTATATCTGGCACTTGCCGACGCTTTTCGACAGCCTGTCGCAGTGATAAACCGGCGTAGGTCTGCCCTGAAATTCCTTGCGGATACGACGAAGTTCCTGAATAAACTTCGACGACTTGCAAATGGTCTGATACGCGTCGTTGATTTCGTTGAACGCAGGCACGAGTTCGTCGGGAAGATACGCCCCGCCGTAACGCCCGAAGTATCCGTTTTTATCGGGATATTGTTTCAAAAATGTTGCAAAATTTACGTTGTTGTTTTCCATAATAAGACCTCCGAATTTGAATTTTTGTGAATTTTTGGCATAAAAAAGCCCGCTTGCAGGCAAACGGTACTATTCCGCCATCGGAAGTCCAAAAAATATACGGAAAATACGTCGGCAACCGCCGACAATATCGTCGTTTTCATACTGACTACTCTCATCTTTTCTAAACTAATCTAACGTCTTTCGACGATTCTATGCTAATACAAAATATTCAGATTGTCAACGATTTCGTTCACACTTTATCACAATAAAGTTTTTTCGCCGCAAAATACACAATTTATAAGTTATATTATCGTTATATAAGGTAAATATCATTTAATGAGTTTACGGCGGCAATGTTTTATGATAAAATTTTTTTGTAAAATAGGTTAAATATGTTCAAACTTGCAAAATACTTAAAAGGATACCGCGCAAAAACGATAATCGGCCCGTTTTTCAAACTTTTCGAGGCCTTTTTCGAACTTATCACGCCGCTTGTCGTGGCGTGGGTTATCGACACGGCGATTCCGCGCGGAAGATCGGGTGATTTTTCGGGACTGTGGATCGGCGGCGGCATAATACTTGCCCTTGGCGTGCTCGGGCTTGCTTTTACGATTACGGCGCAATTTTTCGCAAGCCGCGCGTCCGCAGGATTCGGCACGAATCTTCGCCGCGAGTTATATCACCATATCAACACTTTTTCTTACGCGGAACTTGATAAGTTTTCCACAACGTCGCTTATCACAAGGCTCACGTCTGACGTGAACCAGGCGCAACAGGCGGTTGCGATGTTCATTCGCCTTATTTTGCGCGCGCCTTTCATATCTGTCGGCGCAATCGTGATGGCGATGATAATCGACCTGAAAATATCGCTTATTTTCGTTGTTTCCGCGCTTGTTATCGGCGGGGCTTTGTGGCTTATCATGGCGCTGACGATGCCCGGATACAAACGGGTGCAGGAAAAACTTGACGAAGTTACAAGGCTCACGAAAGAAAACCTTTCGGGCGCGCGAGTAGTGCGCGCGTTCGACGCGGAAACCCGTGAAATATCTGCTTTCGACGCCGCGGCGGACGTATTGTCCAGAACGTCGATTAAAGTCAGTTCCCTTTCTGCCCTTCTCAACCCGTTGACCTATGCCGTATTGAATATCGGCGTCATCGTGCTTTTGTATTTCGGCGGAGTGTCCGTAAACGCCGGTAAACTCACACAAGGCGAGATAATCGCGCTTGTCAACTATATGACGCAGATTCTGACCGCAATGATCGTGTTTGCAAACCTTCTCGTAACGTTTACGAAAGCGTCGGCATCGGCTGCGCGTATCAACGAAGTCTTCGACGTTACTACCTCGATGGAAGAAGGCAGCGGCGCGTCGCCCGACCTTGACGCAAACGCCATCGAATTAAACGACGTTACTTTCACGTACGCGGGCAGCAGCGCGCCGTCTTTGTCTGACGTCAACCTCAAAATCGAAAAGGGTATGAGCGTCGGGATACTGGGCGGCACCGGCAGCGGCAAAACAACGCTCGTCAGCCTTATTACAAGGCTTTACGACGTGAACGTCGGCGAGGTGAAAATTTTCGGACACAACGTGAAAGACTATTCGAGCGACGAACTTTATTCACTGTTCGGAGTCGCGCCGCAAAAAGCCGTCCTGTTTGAAGGCACCGTGCGCGACAATATCCGCTGGGGAAAGGAGGACGCCACCGACGAGGAAATCGAAAACGCCCTTGCCGTTTCGCAGTCCAAGGAGTTTGTCGACAACCTGAAAGACGGGCTCGACACAATGATAAATCAAGGCGGCAAGAACCTTTCGGGCGGTCAGCGACAACGCCTGACCATTGCCCGCGCCCTTGTTTCCAACCCGAAAATACTTATCCTTGACGACAGTTCCAGCGCGCTCGACTTCGCAACCGACGCAAAACTTCGGAAAGCGTTGAACGAACTCAAAAAAAACGAAAAACTCACGTCGGTCACCGTGTCGCAACGCGCGACGAGCATCAAATATTCCGACCTTATCATCGTTATGGACGACGGAAAAATCGTCGGCCTCGGCACGCACGACGACTTAATTTCTTCGTGCGACGTTTACCGCGAAATTTGTCTTTCGCAAAACAAGGGGGACGACGAAAATGAGTAAAGTCAGGAATAAAAAAACCAATTTCAACGCAATCGGGAAACTTTTGCGCTTTGCAAAACCGTACGTTCCCGCAATTTTACTTGCCCTGTTCTTCTCGATTCTGCAAATAATCGCAACGCTTTTCGCGCCCGTGATCATCGGCAAAACCGTGGACTCCATCATCGGAAAAGACAACGTCGATTTTTCGGTCATCGCAAAAAACGCAGGGATACTTGCGGGGCTTATCGCCGCGGTATTGCTGTTCCAATATCTCAGTTCTTTGTGCATAAACTTCGCGTCGTTCAGAACGATAAGGGATCTTCGCCGCGAAGCGTTCAAAAAACTTAACGTCGTGCCCCTTTCGTACATCGACAGCAATTCGCACGGCGACCTTATGTCGCGCGTCGGAAACGACGTCGATCAAATTTCGGACGGGCTTATTCAGGGCTTTTCGCAGTTGTTCGGCGGGATCGTCACGATTGTCGGCACGCTTGTATTTATGCTGACGTATAACTGGCTTATCGCGGTTATCGTCGTCGTACTTACGCCGATTTCCCTTTTCGTCGCGTACTTCATCGCGAAAGGCTGCCACGACACGTTCGCAAAACAAGCCGAAAAACGCGGCGAACTTTCGGGGCTTGTCACCGAAATGACGTCGAATCAGCGCGTCGTAAAACTTTTCGGATATGAAAAACGCGCGGAAGAAAGGTTCGCCGTCATAAATCAAGATCTTAAAATCTCGGGACAAAACGCGGCTTTCTTCTCGGCATTGGTCAACCCCTCAACCCGCTTCGTCAACAACGTGATTTACGCCGTCGTATGTATTCTCGGCGCTTGGCTCGTAATACGCGGACAAGGTATTCTCGGCATGGGCGCGTTCACCGTCGGCGGGCTTTCGTGCGTGCTGTCTTATGCCATTCAGTACACGAAACCTTTCAACGAAATAACGGGCGTCGTTACCGAACTGCAAACGGCAACCGCCGCCGCAGACCGCGTTTTCAACCTGCTTGAAACGGAAAATCAGTCGTCCGACGAAGGTTTCCCCGACCTTGAAAACGTCAAAGGCAATATCGAAATCGACAACGTTTACTTCTCTTACGTCAAATCCAACCCGCTTATTCAGGGCTTTTCCCTTTCCGTGAAAAACGGCAAGCGCGTCGCGATCGTCGGTCCCACAGGTTGCGGCAAAACCACCCTTATCAACCTGCTTATGCGCTTTTACGATCCCGACAGCGGCACGATATCCGTGGACGGCAAAAACGTGAAAGAAGTCACAAGACGGTCGCTCCGCTTAAACTACGGCATGGTGTTGCAGGACACCTGGCTTAAACACGGCACCGTCAGAGAAAACATCGCCTACGGCCGTCCCGACGCAACCGACGAGGAAATTATCGCCGCAGCAAAAGCCGCGCATATCCACAACTTTATCATGCACCTTGAAAACGGCTACGACACCGTGCTCGGCGACGACGGCGGAAACGTATCGCAAGGTCAGAAGCAGCTTTTGTGTATCGCCCGCGTCATGCTCACTCACCCGCCAATGCTCATTCTGGACGAGGCAACGTCGTCAATCGACACCCGTACGGAACTGAAAATCCAGCAGGCTTTCGAAATGCTGATGAAAGGCAAAACTTCGTTTATCGTGGCGCACCGACTTTCGACAATCAAAAACGCCGACCTTATCCTTGTGATGAACAAAGGCAACGTCATCGAAAAAGGCACTCACGACGAACTTATCGAAAAACACGGGTTTTATTACAACCTTTATAACTCCCAATTCGAGCATTGATTTGCAAAAACCGCATAAAAAACCACAAAAAAACCCCGATTTGTTCGGGGCTTTTGTTTTTTAAGGAACTTTGAAAAGCGATGTCATTGCACAATGATTTCTTGTTCTTCTTCGGTTTTTTGGAACTTCTTTTTCCACAAAACGTACAATATCACGCCGACCGTCGCCGAAATTACGTCGGTTATCGGCTGGCAGGCGACTATGCCGTAAACGGGAATCAGCACGTTCAGAAGATACATCAAAGGAATGTCCACAATGCCCTTTCTGATTATCGACAATAAAAACGCCTTGCCCTTTGCGCCGACCGCCTGAAAATACGACACGAGCATAAACGTCACCGCCATAAACGGGAGCGACGCGCAGTGAAGTCGCAGGAACTTTTCGCCATACGTTACCGTCGACGCGTCTTTGATGAAAACTTCGATGAGCGCGCCCGCCGCCGATTCCACGACGATAAGCACGGTTATCGCAAGCCCGACGCAATAACAAAGCGAAAGTTTCAGCGTTGTTTTCATTTTGTCGTACTTTTTCGCGCCGTTGTTGTATGCGATGAGCGGCGCAGCCCCTTGTGCAAGTCCCGTTACCATACCGAAAGGCACGGCGTCGATTTTTTTCGTGACGCCGATTGCCGCTTCCGCAGTCTCGCCGTATCCGATCATAAGCGAGTTCAGCACAAGATTCGACACAGCCGACAACATCGTTTGAAGCGCGGACGGAAGCCCCGTAAACAATACGTTCCTTGCGATTTTTTCCTTGATCGCAAGACACGCCTTTTTCGGCGAAAACGACACGACGGATTTTTTCCTTATCACGATAAGCAATATCGCAAAATACAGCGTGGTAACGACGTTTGAAATAAGCGTTGCGATCGCCGCGCCCTTAATATTCATATTCAGCCCGAATGGCAGCACGAAAAACGGATCCAGCACAATATTCAGCACGCCGCCCAGCGACAGCCCCAGTCCCGCGTGCAACGAGTACCCCGTGCCCCTTATTACGTTTGCGACAACCATATTGAAGACGGCGGGTACCGCGCCGAACACGACAACCCAGTCAAGATACGTCGCGGCATAGGCGTCAAGGTTTTCGGTCGATTTCAGCAGTCTTAAAAACGGCTCTTTCCATACGCCCACGATAAGCGACAGCAACGCCGCAACGATCACGCCGCCCCATATCGCAAACGCCGACGCGCGTTTTGCCTTGTCGCTTTCTTTCGCGCCGAGATAGTTTGAAATGCAGGTGCCCGCGCCGATACCGAACAGGTTGCCGAGAGCCGTCATAAAAAGTTGTACGGGAAAAATAATGGACAACGCCGCAAGTTGATAAGAATCGTTGAGTTTCCCAACCCAGAACGTGTCCGCAAGATTGTAAACGGTGGTGATAAGCTGACTGACTATCGTCGGGAGCGCAAGCCTTAAAATCGCGACTTTGACGTTGTCGCTTTCAAAAATCATCTCTTTTGATTTTGCCTGAAATTTGCTCATAATTCACCGCTTTACCCGCAGTATATTATATAATAAAAACAATTCACGGGCAATCGATTTGCAAAATCAAGTGTGTTTTACTTTTATAATCTTTCAGTTGTTTGATTTTCTTCTGTTGTGTTCTTTGCAAAGCATCTGACAGTTATCGACATTTGTCTTGCCGCCTTCACACCAAGGCGTAATATGGTCTGCCTCCATTTCTTCAAACTCATAATGCGTTTTCTCTCTGTGCTCGGCAACACAATACGGACATATACCGCCCTGCCTTTCGTAAACCTGTCTTTTTTCGTTGTCTGTAAAAGCGCGTATATTCAAGTGTTTTTCATTGCCGGAAAGCAAGTATTCGTAAATGCCCGAACGTTTTGTTACGTCATCGTCCTGCATTAACTTTACAATTTTTGCTTCCAATTCCTGCGGGTTATATATTTTATCGCCGTATGTATTGTACATTAGTCCCCACGCAAGTCCTTTCATTTCCTTGCGATATTTCGGGAATATCGTTTGCACCCAATTTATGACAGACTGAAAATACTGCCACAGCGGAGTTGCGTGGCTGTCATGTTGGTGAATTGACATATAATCTTCAAGTTTTATGCCTTCTCTTGCGGAAATCCACGACAAAACCGTTTCCAAATAATCCTGACGATTTACTTCGCCGTTAAGATACTTGTTTGCAAGCAAATACGCAACACAACCGTTTTTTGAAAAATATCGTTTTGCATCGGAAAGCCACTCGCCCGTATAAATAGCGTTACGAAGTTCTTGCTCTTTAAGTTGCACGCCCGCAATATTGATAATCTTAAACCAATCAAGTTTTTCTTTATCATTGCCGTTGCAAATATAAATCATCAAAGGATAATCCAAAATCTGATTTTTTTCGGTTTCAGTCAAGTTGTGAAACGCACGACTATTAAGCGAAAAATCGCCATTGACGTACTGACAAATGCTAATAGTGCGTTGTTGACCGTCAAGAAGTTCGTAGTTGCCGTTTTCGTCTTCCACCCAATACATAACGTTGAGCGGAAAGCCTTTAACGACCGTTTCAATAACCGCATTGCGTTGTTTTTCTTTATACACAAATTCACGCTGAAACGCAGGACGTATATTGAGTTTTCCGCCATATCCGACAACACCGTTTTCCTGACTGTCCACGTAACCGTTTACTACATCTCTGATTTTTATTTCGTGAAGTTCAATTTGCATAACTAACTCCTTTTCTTGATAATAATACGGAAATACTTCGCCACCCCGTTTATCATAGACAAATATTTTCCGTCTTTCCTCGTGTTCTCGTTATCTAAAATGCTGTATCTTCCTATTCCGTCAATTATTTCAAATTGAGATGGATTATACTTATCAAAGAAAGTAATTGGAACGCCCATCAATCCATCATAATCAATTGGAATATCTACTGTTTTATCAACATTGATTGCAGGATAATTGTCGTACTTCGGATATTCTTCGGCGGAATACTTTTTATAAAGGATTAGATTTTCGTGACGCTTTTGAATATCAATATTTGTAAACCACATTACACCCGAAACACGAATCATTCCTTCCTTATGTTGACTTGATTTAGCATAATCTTCATAACGAGTATTATGAAAAAAACCAACATTCCCGCTAAAGCCATAACCAAGCCACATTTGGTCGTTTTTCAACAATGGAAAAATCTCTTTATATGTAATGGCGTTTTGATTGCCGATAATGATAAATTTTTTATTGTATTCAATTAATTGGGCAACATATTCACGGAATAAGGAGAACGGCGGATTAGTAACAACAATATCGGCTTCTTTTAGCAACTCGATACATTCTTGAGAACGAAAATCGCCGTCTCCATGAAGGATGGATAGAACGTTCTTTTTGTTTTTTAATAAATACTTTACGTCTGCTAAATCGACGGCGCCATCTTTGTTGTAATCTTGCACTTCTGTTATTTCTATTTTATATGGTTGCTTTCCGTTTTCTTTTTTAACCACTATCTCTGCGTTATCAAACAACGAGAGTTGCACCCACGCAACAGGAGAAGTCGCATAACAAGTGCATATCAGTTTTTTTAACCCGAGATGATTAAAATTCATTGCAAAGTATTTGAAAAAATTACTCTCAAACGGATCGTCGCAATTACAAAATACGGTTTTCCCATAAAAATCCACTTTATAATGCTTTAACTCTTTTTCAATATCTGCAAGTTGAGTATAAAATTCATCATTTTTAGCCCTATCGGCTTTACGTAGGCTTGCGTTTTTTGCCATATATTTGATGCTCCTTTTTTTAAGTCGCACCGTTTTAAAATAAAAAAGTGCGCCAACCGAAGTTAACGCACCAAAAACGCAAACTCCGTTGTCGCCAAACAAACTAAATAAGAATGACTAACCACTCCCATTTGGAATTTGCATTTTTAACAAATTGATATAATGGGAGTGTGCCTAAAAAAGGGTGTATTATTCCCTTTGGTCAGTCATTACGAAATATTTAGTTTGTTTGGCAGTTTCAGTATAGCACACTTTTGTTATTTTCTCAATTGCTTTCCATAATAAAAGAAATTTCAGCGTTTCAATTTTGCAATAAGCGTGAAAAATTGCGTTAAATAAGTTGCAAAAACTCAATTTATTTGATATATTATAGTAGTCGCTGAAAACGACGGCGCAAAACGGCCAACTTGCGGGAGTGATTCAGTGGTAGAATGCCACCTTGCCAAGGTGGAAGTCGCGGGTCCGAATCCCGTCTCCCGCTCCAAAGTCAATATGACAAAAGTTTTGTCGAAAGCCCGTTTGCGTATGGCATCATAGCCAAGCGGTAAGGCAGAGGCCTGCAAAGCCTTCATCCCCGGTTCGATTCCGGGTGATGCCTCCAAAGACGCCGAAGTGGCGGAATAGGCAGACGCAAGGGACTTAAAATCCCTCGGAGTAACATCCGTACCGGTTCGAGTCCGGTTTTCGGCACCATTAAAAAAGACAACCAAAACGGTTGTCTTTTTTAATGGTTTCGATTATCCGTGGCAAGAACCCCACCGCTTTGCGGTGGCGTTCGGCGGCTGTTTACAGACGCTTGCGTTGTGCAGCGTGTTTGTTATGCAGTAAAGATTGTAGCGTTACGAAAAACATTAACGGTAACAAGTATGCAGAGCAGACACGGTTTTCGGCACCGTTAAAAGACAAACAAACAAATAAAATGCGTTTGTTTGGTCAAAAGTGCAGTTTGTGACGTGGCGTTGTGCAGCGTTGAAACACGATAGAATACATCTTTTTTACGCAAAAAAGAAAGCCGTCCGTAATTTGCGCGGGCGGAGTTCTTTCTTTTTAGGGGGATAAAATTACGAAAGATTACTTATGTTCGGTGTGCCTCCTTATTTTACGGCGGTTGCCTTTTCGATCGTCATCGACCCGGTGACTTCCGTGCCGTTTCTCAAAAGATTTATTTCAACAACGTCGCCTTCCGAAAGCAGAAGACCGATGTTGGTGATGTCGCTTCCTTTTGATTTGATTTTATTATGTAAAAATTAAGAAAACTTAAAGTATTTATTAAAAATAAATTAAAATTGCAACAAAAAAACGCAACGGTTTCGTTGCGTTATCGTTTATTCGTTTTCGGTTTCTTTTTTGACGTGTCCGAAAGAAAATTTGTCAAAAGTTATCGTTACCACAAAGTCGTTGCCTTCGCCGCGCGCGCTGACTTTGCCCTTGTGCAGTTCAGCGATTTCTTGAACGATCGAAAGCCCGATGCCGCTGCCTTCGATGCCCGACGCCCTTGCCCCGTCGCTTCTGAAAAACCTTGCGAAATATTTGTCGAGATTGCCTTGTTCAACGTTTTCGGCGTCGTTTCTGAATTCCAGAACGATGATTCGTTTCAGTTTCGTAACCGTCTTTCTTGCCGAAATTCTGACGTACGATTTCCCGTACTTCACGGCGTTGTCAAGAAGAAGCGACACCATCTGCCTTAAAAGACCTTCGTCGCCGTACAAAATATATTTTCCCGGGATATTGACTTCGATATTAAGATCGGCGGTTCTCGCAAGCGCGTAATACGGCTCGGCAACGTCAGAAATCAACGCGCCGACGTCGATGTTTTTTCTTTCTTCAAGCGCGGCTCTTTCGTCGATTTTCGCAAGCGTCGTAAGGTTTTTGGTCATATTCGCCATTCTCACGACCTGTTTTTGGATTGCGTCGGTGCACTCGTTCTCACCGTAGTCCATTTCAAGTATTTCGTTGTTTGCGGATATTATCGCAAGCGGGGTTTTGAGTTCGTGGCTCGCGTCGGAGATGAAATGACGTTGCTTTTCGTAAGAGTTCGCAATAGGCTCGACGGCGCGCTTGGAAAACAAAATCAGCAGCACGCAAATCGCGCCCACCGCACTCAGACAAAAAATCATACTCGACCGCATAAAACTTGTGAGAGCGTCGATTTGTCGATGGCAGTCCATAAACAAAACCATCGTGCCTCCGTCCGCCCTGTCGCGGTAAATAAGATAACGATAATCGCCGATCGCGCCGCTGTCTTCTTTTTCCGAAAACGCTTCGTTGCAGTATTCAAGCGCTTCTTCGGGCGTACTGACAAGTTCGGTCTTGACAAGATTGAATTTGCGGGGTTTGCCCGCCGCGTCGTACGTTACCGTGAAATATCTTGTGTCGAAAGGAGTCTCGTCGGTGCTTTGAAGCCCCAGATACCCCGGCGCTTTGTCGCCCTGATAATCTTTCGGGAACGCGCCGTCGTTTTTCGCAAGGATCATCAGCACTTTGTCGGAATAGTTCGCAATGTTTTTTCGGCTCACGACGTAAATGCCGGACAATATCACAGCCAGCACTATCACTATCGCAGCCATTGCGATTACTATAAACCTAATCCGCAGTTTTTTGATCATTTGGTTTCTTCCAGTTTATAGCCGAGCCCGCGCACCGCCTTAATGTTGACGTTTGCGCCGATTTCCGAAAGTTTTTTGCGAAGCGAGGATATATAAACCCACACGCCGTTGATTTCGGCTTCGCTGTCATAGCCCCACACCGATTCCATAAATTTCTCGGTCGAGATAAGCATATTGTTGTTTGCGACAAGCATTTCCATCATCTGGAATTCCTTGCCCGACAGTCTGACCTCGCCTTTTTCGGCTTTTAAGGTGTATTGCTTCGGATCGAGCGTGAGATTGCCCACCGTATACGTGCTGATAACGTCGTTTTTGCGGCGAGTCATCGCGCGGATTCTCGCAAGCAGTTCTTTCATCGCAAACGGTTTCGTAAGGTAATCGTCCGCGCCAGCGTCAAGCCCTTCGACTCTGTCGTCGACCTCACTGCGCGCGGTAAGCAAAAGCACGGGGACGTTGTTGCCGCCCTCCCTTGCCTTTCTTAAAACGGTCAGCCCGTCCGCTTTCGGCATCATTATGTCCAAAATTACGCCGTCGTAATTGCCGAACGTCAGGTATTCGAGCGCTTCCGCCCCGTCGTAAACGGCGTCAACGGTATAATTATTGTGCTTCAATACTCTGACTATTGCGTTTGATAATTCTCTTTCGTCTTCTGCAAGCAATAATTTCATATGCTTTCCTACCTTTTTCTTTTATAGTATTTAATAAAGTTAAAGTTTACCTTAATTAACTTACCGTAACGTCTTTGAATTTGTTTTCGTAATAATAAAAGTCGTCTTTGTCGATTTCAAAGCCTTCTTGCAGCACGCCGTCCGTGACGATTTCTTTTGCAAAACGGATTTGGTCGGGCGTGATTTTTATCGCGTATTTTCCGCCGTCCTGCTCGCCGGACTGCCTCGTGCCGAGGTAATCGCCGCCGCCGCGAAGGGTGAAGTCGAGTTCCGCAAGTTTATACCCTTCGTCAAATTCCGTAAGGGCTTTGAGCCGCGGATTGCCCGCGTCGAGAGTATGCAAAAAACAAAACGCCTTTTTGTCGCCGCGACCGACGCGTCCCCTTAACTGATGCAACGTCGCAAGCCCGAATCTTTCGCTGTTGAGTACGGCAATCGTCGTCGCGTTTTTGATGTCGATGCCGACTTCCACGACGGTCGTCGCAATCAGCACGTCGATATCGCCCGCCTCGAACGACTGCATTATTTCCGACTTTTCTTTCGCTTTCATTTTGCCGTAAATAAGCGCGACGTTCACGTCCGAAAACACGCCGTTTTTAAGTTCCTCGAAAAGGGTTTTCGCGCCGTACGTTTCCACCCCTTCCGAGTCGCAGATTTTCGGGCAGACGATAAACGCCTGATTGCCCTTTTTCGCCTCGTCGCGGACGTATGAAAACATACCGTCTTTTTTGTAATCGGGCACAAGAAAAGTCTTGACTTTCGTCTTATGACTTTTGTCGATTTCGGACAGTTGCAATTCGTCGTACAGGAGCATAAGGACGGAGCGCGGAATGGGTGTTGCCGTGAGCGTCAGCGTGTCGACTCCCGCGCCTTTTTCCTGCAAATCGTACTTTTGCGCCACACCGAATTTGTGCTGTTCGTCAATGACGACAAACGACAGATTTTTGAATTTCACCGTCTTTGAAAAAACGCTGTGAGTGCCGATAACGACGTCTGTTTTTCCGCTTGCGATATCGCGCTCTCTTTCCTTTCTTTCCGCGCCTTTCACGCTGCCCGAAAGAAACGCCACGTTAATATTAAATCCGTCGAAAAACCTTTTCGCGTTGTTGAAATGCTGTTCCGCCAGAATCTCGGTTGGCGCAACAATCGCCACTTGATAACCGCATTTTACCGCATAAAGTGTCGAAATTAGCGCAACGATTGTTTTTCCGCTGCCCACGTCGCCGATAAGCAACCTGTTCATTCTGCGCTTTGATTTAAGGTTTTCAAATATCTCGTCAAGCGCGTTTTTCTGCGTCGGCGTAAGCGGAAACGGCAGGGATTTTACAAAGTCGTCCACCACTCTTTTATCAAGGCGGTATTCAAAAACACGATTCTCTTTCGCCTGCGAATTTATTATCTTGTAATACAGGATTTCTTTCATCGTGTCTTCCAGCGCGATGCGTTCCTGCGCCTTTAATCCTTCTTCGACGCTCGTCGGACAATGCGCTCTTATAAATGCGTCTTTCACACTTTCGATGCCGTACCTTTCACGCACTTTTTCGTTTGCGATATCCGCGGGCGAAAACTTCCTTAAAGCGTCGTCGACAATCCCCTTGAACACGCCATGCTGCACCGCCCCTTTCGTGCGGTAAACGGGCATTATTCCCGACAGGTTTTTCTGCTTGTCGAGCGGCTCGATTTTAGGGTTGATAAGCTCCGCCCTTCTGCCCGAAAATTTTACCTTTCCGAACACGAAATATTTCTCGTCAGCCTTCACCTTTTGCAGCATATACGGCTGGTTGTACCACACGATTTTCAGCCTGTTTTTGTCTGTTTCGGGCGCGTCGAAATCCACCGCGTCGGCGGTGAAAAAACTCAGCCCGTTTTTGGTCTTCACGGGACGGGTTACCTTGACGATTCTTACCCTTATCAACGAAAATTGCCCGTCGCATAAATCGTTAAGCGAAACGGGCGAATTAAAATCGATATAAGTTTTTGGCAGAAAATTTATTAAGTCTTCAACCGTCGAAACGTCAATGCTTTGAAGTTTTCTGAGCGTCGATGGACCGACGCCTTTCACTTCTTCAAGTTTCATTATTCAACCGAGAATACGTAATAATAATAAGGTTGCCCGCCGTTGAACGCCATAACTTCGACGTCGGGATAAAGTTCCTGAATTTCGG
>UMGP01018631.1_pt1 | contig 14294 bp, 13 predicted proteins | sample 1965291 | NCBI WGS metagenome assembly UMGP01 (sample SAMEA4836075, study PRJEB28245) | human gut metagenome | biome: gut microbiome; material: fecal sample | place: Denmark | collected 2008 | reverse complement strand
CCGCCGCAAAATACATCGACCCCCGCAAAGAGTAATAGGAGGATACTGCAATGATCAAATTCGAAGGTTATGAAAGACGTATTGATAAAATCATGGGTGTCCTTAAAGAATACGGCATCGCTTCCCTTGAAGACGCACAGAAAATCTGCCTGGACAAAGGCGTTGACTGCGACGCCATCGTAAAAGGTATCCAACCCATCGCGTTCGACAACGCCGTCTGGGCTTATACCGTAGGCTGTGCAATCGCAATCAAGAAAAACTGCAAAAAAGCCGCGGACGCCGCCGAAGCAATCGGCATCGGTCTGCAATCGTTCTGCATTCCGGGCTCGGTCGCGGAAAACCGCAAAGTCGGTCTCGGCCACGGCAACCTCGCCGCAATGCTCCTTCGCGACGAAACCAAATGCTTCGCTTTCCTTGCAGGTCACGAAAGTTTCGCGGCGGCAGAAGGCGCAATCGGTATCGCGCGCTCGGCAAACAAGGTTCGTAAAGAGCCCTTGCAAGTCATTCTGAACGGACTTGGAAAAGACGCCGCTTTCATCATCAGCCGCATAAACGGCTTCACCTACGTACAAACCGATTACGACCAGTACACCGATACCCTTAAAGTCGTCAAAACCACCGCTTACAGCGACGGCGAACGCGCAAAGGTTCGTTGCTACGGCGCAAACGACGTGAACGAAGGCGTTGCTATCATGCGCCACGAAAGCGTTGACGTTTCCATCACCGGTAACAGCACCAACCCCACCCGTTTCCAACATCCCGTTGCAGGCACTTACAAGAAATGGTGCTGGGATAACGGCAAAAAATACTTCTCCGTTGCATCGGGCGGCGGCACGGGACGTACCCTGCACCCCGATAACATGGCGGCAGGCCCCGCGTCTTACGGCATGACCGATACAATGGGACGTATGCACAGCGACGCACAGTTCGCAGGAAGCAGTTCCGTTCCCGCTCACGTCGAAATGATGGGACTTATCGGTATGGGTAACAATCCTATGGTTGGCGCAACCGTTGCTTGTGCGGTAGCAGTTCAGGAAGGAATGAACAAATAATAAAAATTACTTTTTTCAAGCAAAAACGGCACTCACGTGAGTGCCGTTTACTTTTGTTTTTTTGAAAAATCCATAACTTGGCAACGCCAAATATCACTGCGTAAGCAATATCACTTTTTTAGTCTGCGACAAGCGTGATTCTGTCGCACACCACAAGACTGAAAAAGTCGGCTGCCCAGCCAAGCAAAAACAGCGGTATCAGCAATATTCCCGCAATAAGCGTCGCCCTGTGACGCGTTTCGTAAAACTTCTGGAAACGATATAAACTGCAAAGTATCCCGCCGAAGAAAAGATATAAAAACGTCTTCACGTTGTGCGGCAGCGCGTCGAACGCTTCGGTAATGGTGCGGCGGATTTTGCCTTCTTCGATGGGGATACGCACAACGAAACGGCTGCCCTTTTCTTTCTTGCTTTTGACCTCGATAACGCCGCTTAAATCGTCGACGATTTCTTTCGTGATATAAAGTCCCAGCCCGTTGCTTCCCGAAACCGTTCTGGACTTATCTTCCATATAAAATTTATCAAAGATAAACGGCAGACTTTCGCCCGAAATGCCCGAGCCGTTGTCGCGGACGATAACACGGACTTCCTTGCCGACTTTTTTGGCTTTTACGACGATTTTGCCGCCGCTTGGCGTATATTTTATGGCGTTGCTGATGAGGTTCTGTAAAACGCGCGCAAGTTGCTGGCGGTTTGCGTAAACGGTAACGTACGGCGCGCCCTTGACGATGAACGTGAGTTTTTTGGATTGCGCGAGTTTTTCGTATTTCAACGCTTCCGTTTTGAAAAATTCGCCGAAAAGCACGCTCTCTTTTATGCTGCCGATTGACTGGATTTCGTTTCTTGACGACTCCACAAGAGTCAGCACCTGACTGTTCATTTCCTCGGTTTTTTGAAGAATAAGCGCGGTATAATCCTTATCGTCCATTCCGTCCGACAGACTTTCGGCGTAACCGGAAATAACGGCAAGGGGCGTTTTCAGGTCGTGCGCGACCGAGGCAATCATCACCTTGCGTTTTTCGTCGTCGGCTTTATTTTTGTCGCGCGCGTCGCGCATGCTTCGGCGCAGGGTTTCAAGTTGTTTGAAAATACGGCGCTCGAAAACGTCGCCCTCAATCGAAATCGGGGTGTCGATGTCCAATCGATTAAGTTGTGCGATGGCGTCGTAAACGCTTCTTCTCGTTTTTCTTTTCAATTAGGTCAATCCTGCCACTTATAGCCAAGCCCCCAGATCGTAACGATATTGTTTACCCCGGCTTTTTCAAGTTTTTCGCGAAGTCGCGCGATTGTTACGACCACGGTGTTTTCGTCGATGTATTCGTCAATGCCCCACACCGCGTCGATAAGTTTTTGCTTGCTGAAAATCTGATTCTGATTGAGCGTCAGAAAGTCCAGAATTTTGAACTCTTTTGCGGTGAGATTGAGCGGCTCGCCGTTGACTTTCGCCTCAAACCTTTCGGACGAGATCATAAGCGCGCCGAAGTGTCTGTCCGCGTTTGCCGCGGGACGGTTAAGGTCGTAATAACGCCTTATCTGCGCGTTTACCCTGCACACCATTTCCTTGAACGAGAACGGCTTCGTGATATAGTCGTCCGCGCCGAGTTCAAAAAGGCGTATCTTGTCTTCTTCCGCAACCTTCGCCGAAACGACGATGATGGGTATGTTCATGTCGCGCCTGATACTTTCGCAAACCTCATATCCGTCGGCGACGGGCATCATTATGTCAAGTAATATAAGATCGGGCGAGAGCCTGCGCGCTTGCTCGATTGCGTCCCCGCCGTCAAATGCCTGCGACACGACGTAGCCGGCGCGGATAAGATAATTCCGCATAGTGTCCGAAATTTCCAGGTTATCTTCTGCAATCAAAATACGTCTTTGCATTATATTGTCCTTTTTTGGATATTTATTATCTTATTATACTTTGAAATTCTGATATTTTCAAGTCTTTATTTATAAAAGATAAAGTGGCATTTGCGATTTTTTCGTCGGCGTTAATGAAATATTTTTCGTAAGATTTCCTGCAATATCTTTCGTGCCTGCCGGATGGCATTGCACCCGCGTTTTCGAAATTATATTTTCCGTTGACGCGCCACCCGTTCAGAAGAGCGATGTCGAACGCGTCTTTCGGACAGTTGAAACTGCACCTGACGCAGCACGCGCAATCGCCGCCGAACACGAATTTTCCGTCCACGATTTTTACGTTTTCTTCGGGACAGTTTTTTATGCAAAGTCCGCAATTCACGCACTTTTCCATATCGACTTTGAAAAATCTTCCGTTGACTTTCATTGCGGGATGCTCGATTCTGAACAGTAATGCGATAAGGTGTCCAAACGGTATTTTTTTGAGTTTATGCGGCGTAAGGCTTAAAATTTCACGCGCTTCGACGGGGGCGAGATTTTTTGCGGTATGCCACATTTTGTATGCCGCCGCGTCGTCGTGACGGAATATCATATTGTACGGCATAACGTAGTGGTATTCCGCAAAATAATCGTATCCTTTTTCTTTCAAAATACTCACGAGTTTGTACGATGAAACGTTATTAAGCGCCAGCGGTTCTCCCGACGATTTCAGCACAAACAATGGTTTATCGTGCGTTTTTGGCATATCATATGCAAATTCCAGCACATTGTACGGCGCGTTGAAACCGTGCACCGGATAACACACGCCCACCGCGTCAAAGTCGTCGACGCACTTAATGCGCGCGCCTTTTTTTATGTCGACAATCGTCGTTTCAACGCCGTTTTTTATGAACTCGTCCGAAAATAGGTTTGCGATTTTTCTTGTGTTGCCCGTGCCTGAAAACACGCACATCAGTATCTTTTTCATCATAATCTTTTGTATTTTGCATGACCTTCCGCGTCAAAGAAATATACGGCGTCCTCGCCCTTTGCGTGCGAATCGTACCATATCGTCTGATAAAACGGAGTAAACTTTGCCTGCCTGTCGAAGTCCCACGGTTCGGGCGCGTTGTCGATGCACCAGTGCCCCGCTTTCAGTATCGTGTAAGGTCTTGCGTAAAACTCCTGTCCGTCGTGAGTGCGCCACAAAAGTTTCGTATATAAATCGCCCTTTTTCATTGACTCGCTTAAAACTGCGCCGCCTCTGAATTCCGCAGCGTCCTTCATATCGTTTATATCGAGTTCGTTTTCGGGTTTCGTTTCGTCATAGCCGTGCGACAGGACGTAGCCGTTCCGCTTTAAGTGATTTATGTTTTTCATTTCCAGGTAATCGACGTCGCCGTCGGGCAATTCGCCCTTTGCAAGCACGGCGTAATCGTCCCAACTATTTGGCATACATTCCAGATTTTCGCGGCTGCCGAAATACGCGCGCACTTTCCCTTCGTCCTTGTTTCTTATCCAGTGCGTCGGACTGTTTTCGTCTTTCAAAAGCCTTTCGATTGCAAATTTCCTTATCACCCTTGACGGGAAGAATTTCGCAAGTTTGTAATACGGATGCCGTTTCAAAATTTCCTGCCAATAGTCCTTGACGGTTTCGCGCTGGAAATCGAACATATTTTGCAGTTCGTCGCTGTCCGAAAACCACAGCCCGTGGAAGTTCCGAATGCTGTTCCACCCCGGTTTCATAAACTTTTCGGTGCTGCCGCCGATAATTTCAAATCCTTCGTTGAAAGTGTCGTAGCCGGTCACGCGGTTTCTTGCGCCGCCGCCGATGTTGAAGCAGCGTTTCCAGAAATTTTTGACGCCGTTTTCTTCATAGTCGCGCTTAATAATATTTTTGATCAGAAGTCCGCTGTCGCGCGCCGTCACCCATTCAAGCGGCACGTTGAAACAGGTGTGAAACATCAGCCCGTCCTTCATATTGTTGGTGAGCATACGGTAATGAAGTATCGCGGTTTGTCTTAAAATTACAAAGTTTTCGATTTCGCTTTCAAGCACGATCCACTCGCCTTTTACCTTCGTTTCGGCATAGACGTCGTAAACGCTTGGCAAAAGCGGATCGCCTACCCTTCCCCACGGGTGCAGATAATTCCTGTTTCCGTAAACCGCGACAGTCGAAGTATGGATAAATTTCGGCTGTTTGTGTATGGATTCCACGGCTTTCACAAGGTTCTGAACGCCCGTAACGTTGCAGGCGCGCGTAAGTTCGGGCGCGTGGTCGGAATCGGGCGGAATGACCGCGGCAAGATTGACGACGTAATCGGCGTCTTTCACAAGGCTTTCGCAATCGGAATAGTTTGCGACGTCGCAAAAGATTTGCTCGACTCTGTCGCCGTACTTTTTCTTGATTTTCCGCGCGAATTTTCTTTCGTTATTGTTGTTTAGGTATAAAAGTTTGATTTTATCGACAAAAGGAAGCGACAAAAGCGCAGGCAGAGTTTCTCTGCCCATATTTCCGCTTGATCCTGTGAGCGCAACGGTAATTCCCATAAATCCCTTCTTATTTTGCTTATGTAAATATGATAAATCTGTCATATTACCGTGCGGTGACAAAAATATTACAATTTAATTACAATTTTCAACAAAAGAAAACGCCCGTATTTCGGGCGCAAAAAATTCTTATATAAATGCAAAGCGCCCGAATTTCGGGCGCCCTACATAAAGAGGAATTTTATTACAAGTTTATAGGTTTGTTGCTGATTTGTAATTATAATATACGATAAAATAATTACATCTGCGTGACAAATTCATTACAAAATTATTACAAAGTCGAATTGTGTCGATTTTTACGACTTCGCTGTCAAAATTCCACTGTTGCAAATTGCCTGTTTTTATTAAAAATCATATTCTTCAATAAAACCGACGAATTGCAATTCCTTTTCGTTCAGATATTTGATTTTCACGCCCAACGTCCTATCGTCTGGGATTTCGGGATAAATTCTTAACGACGTTACGCTTAATACGTTATCGCTGATTTCCGTTTTATATCCGCGCTGCTTATAATATTCTTTCAGTTCTTCAATCGTGAGCGAACACATGTAAGTAACGTCGGCTATATCCTTGGAACTGTCAATCTTGCCGGTTAACAAGTGCTCGGGGAAAAACACTCTTTTTATTCTTGTCGCTTCTCTGCTTTTAAGCCGACAGCCCATTGAATCGATAACGTATCTGGTGTGATTTTTGGGCACTTTTACGGTTTCGTCGTTTTCCTTGTATATAACGAAACTGAACATCAATGACAACGGCAACTTTTTTACGTCAATAACGATTCTGTCGTTTACGATGACAAACTGCATATTGTTTCTGTCGTTAAGATCGTCGCAAAGCGTTTGCAAATCGCCCTTGTAACAAAAAGCCTGTTTTCCGTCCGTCGGGGCAAATCTTGTGCGGTTTTTAACGTTCAACATCAAATTTACCCTATACGTCGTTGTAAAATCGTCACAATAAATCATGTTGCTTTTTGAGGAGCAGCCGGAAAAAACAAACGGGAAAATAATCAGCAACGCCAAAAAACAAACAATAAGATATTTTCTCTTTTTCATTGTTGTTATCTCCTTTGTTTAATATCTATATATATTTTACTATATTTTTTAATAAAAATCAATATGCGCTTTTCGCAATGAAAAACCGCCGAAATTCGGCGGTTGGTGGCTTTTAATATTATTCCCACTCGATTGTTGACGGGGGCTTACTTGTGATGTCGTAGCATACGCGGTTGATACCTTTCACTTCGTTGACGATCCTTGACGAAATTTTTGCAAGAAGCCTGTGCGGTATCGGCGTATATTGTGCCGTCATAAAGTCGCTTGTGTTGACCGCGCGCAGCGCGACAAGATAATCGTACGTCCTGTAATCGCCCATAACGCCTACGGTTTTAACGCCCGTGAGCACCGCAAAGTATTGCGAGGTTTTGACTTTCGATTTTTCGATTTCTTCACGATAAATTTTGTCGGCTTTTCTCAAAATGTCGCATTTTTCCTTGGTGACCTCACCCATTACCCTGACGGCAAGCCCGGGACCGGGGAACGGCTGACGGTTGATAAGGAAGTCGGGAAGCCCCAATTTCTTGCCAACGACACGGACTTCGTTTTTGAAAAGTCCGTTAAGCGGCTCGACAACGCCCTTGAAATTGAGTTTTTCGGGAAGTCCGCCGACGTTGTGGTGCGATTTTATGACCGCATTGTGCTTTCCGCCCGACTCGATAATGTCGGGATATATCGTGCCTTGTGCAAGATAACGCGCGTTTTCAAACTTCCTCGCTTCTTCTTCAAACACGTGAGCGAATTCCGCGCCGATGATTTTACGCTTGCGTTCGGGATCGGTAACTCCTTCCAACTTTTTCAAAAATCTTGCTTCCGCGTCGACGCGTACGAAATGCAAATCCATCTTTGAGAAAATGCTCTCGATTTCGTCGCCTTCGTCCTGACGCATAAATCCGTGATCGACGAAAATGCAAATGAGTTGCTTGCCGATTGCGCGGCTTAAAAGGGTTGCGGCAACGCTGCTGTCAACGCCGCCCGAAAGCCCCAGAATCACGGTGTCCGTGCCAACCGTTTCGCGCACTTCCTTGATTTTTCTTTCGATATAATCGCCAAGGTCGTAGTCGGCATTCGCTTTGCAAATTTTGAAAAGGAAGTTGCGCAACACCTTTTGTCCTTCGACCGAAAGCTCGACCTCGGGATGGAATTGCACGCCGTACAATTTTTTTTCGGGATTTTCAAAAGCGCAAATCGGGCATTTTGCCGTGTGTCCGATGACTTTGAACCCTTCCGGCACGGTTTCCACGCGGTCGCTGTGGCTCATCAATACTTTGGTGGTCGCGCTCACGCCGTCGAAAATTTCCGCCTTCACGTCAAGGTTTGCTTTCGTCACGCCGAATTCGCTTGTCTTGCAACTGACAACCTTGCCCTTTAAGGTATGACACATAAGTTGCATACCGTAGCAAATGCCAAGGACAGGCACGCCGAGCGACAAAATTTCCGCGTCGAAATCCTGCGCGCTTTCGCCGTAAACGCTGTTCGGTCCGCCGGTCAGAATAATGCCGATGGGGTTGATTTTTCTGACTTCTTCCGCGCTGATGCTACCCGATTTCACAAGAGAATACACTTTTGCGTCCCTGATACTACGGGCAATCAATTCCTTATATTGTCCCCCGAAATCGAGGACGAGAACCGTTTGATTATTCAATTTAAGCACCTCGTAAATTTTAACAAATGTAAGTATATAATATTTTTAATTTTTCCGCAAGTTTTAAGGGGCTGTTTTGAAAGCGACGTTAAAAAAAGACGTAAATTTTTGTGTCAATGACGATATTGCGGTTTTTCGTCGGGCGCAATGAACGAAGCGTCGGCGTATCCGTAAACATTTGCAACCGACAAAAACGCCGAAACGATGCTGTTTTCGGGTACAGTGATTTTTTGCAGGTGGTTTTCGTAAAGCCCGTTGAGTTTCGCCGCGTTTTTCCCGCCGCTTTTTGAGCAAATCACGAAAATCGACGACGAAAAGTAGTATTTTCCGTTGCATTCGACAAGATTTTTCTTGGCATTACCGTTGTTAATTACCGCCTGGAAAACCGAGTTTACGGTTTTGTAAAAGTCGCCGTTGCCGTCTTCCACCATAACGCGCGCGTTATCGGACGATTTCCAGCAATAAAACTTTGTGTTGAGAATATTTATCGTGCAATATGACGATTCTTCCACAATTTCGTCGCACCAGTTCATAATGCCGGCGACGTTGGAGTTTGCGATGACGGAATCTTTGAACGTCAGCGTCGAATTGTTGCCCGTCGTGGTTTTGAGCGACACGTTCGCTTCGGCGGCGTTGTTGAAAACGCATCTCACGAATTCGACGTCGGAGCGACTGATCGCCACGTTGCGATAAGAATTTTCAAACACGCAATTCGTGAAAGTCGCTTTTGTTTTTTCAACAAATTTCGCGTCGCTTTTTTTGCCGTTGCCGATCTCGACGGGTATGCCGCAGTACAAAAAATCGTCAAGTACGACTTCTTCGCCGGCACTTACCGTCTTTCCCGAAAAGCGTGTGTCGACAACGTTCTGCCCGTATCCGATAAACCTTATGCTTACGCCGAAGTACCTGGCTTTTTCACCCGTCCGTTTTGCCGAAATTATGCTTTTGCCGTTGCCGAAAATATCGCGCTTCATTTTGAAAGTGACGTCCCTCGATTCTTCGGGAAGCAAATTCAGGTCAATATCGTTTTGCAGCACAAGGTTGTTCGACAAATAAGAATACTTGCTTTTGTCATACAAAAAATCCGCCGCACTTCTCACGTTGACGCCGTCGACGAGTCGCACGTTTTTTCCGTTCACACTTATCGCGACTTCCGACACGTCCACGTCCGCAAAATCGACAAAATCGCCGTTTGAAACGCCGTTTATCGACACTTCAAGTTTGTCTTCTGCTGACAGCGACAAAATCTTCCTTACGTCGAAAGCAGATTTCAACACGCCGTCTTCGTCATATATTTTGTTGCCGAGATACTCGTTTTCCGCCTTATATTCAAAGTTCGCGTGCGCGACGGTCGGCGGCTCGATTTTGGTCGTGGCGACGTATCCGTAAAGCACGTCCGCGCCGACGGATAACAAAAGCGCGACGATTACCGTCACGATTATAAACAGTGCGCCCTTCCATTTAACCATACTTTCCTAAGCCTAAAAAGCGACAGCAAAAACGCTGTCGCTTTCGGCATATTGAGTTTTACCACTTATTGTAAACTTTTTCGCAGAATGCGTACATATCTTTGATTTCAAGCACCGTGCCGTCGTCAAGCGTAACCGTGCCGTTCCAAAGCCCGTGCACCTGATGAGTAAGCATGCCGACGTTGGGAAGCATTACGCCGTTGTGATTGTCGTAAAACGGCGTCATAGTCAACTCGAACCTGCCGTTTTCTTCGTGGAATTTCCACGGATCCATCCAGCGTTTGTCGGGCTGATATTCAAGATATACTTCGCCGAGTTTATGGCACTTGCCGTCGTACATGAGCGCGGTTTCGCGTCCTTTTTCGGGCGCGCCGATGCCCCAGGTGATTTCAAAGCCGAACAACTTGCCGTCGATATACGTCGTGCCGTTGCCCCAGAACCAGTAGTTTTTATGATCCCATACGCCGCGTCCCCAGTCAAGCACCGTGAACAAATCGTCGCGGTTGCCGTCGATGACTTCGCTGCCGATTTTCACAAATCCACGCGTGGGCATGCAGTTGATTTTTTCGGTAAAGAAGAAGTGATTTGCGTGCTTTTCAAACGGATTCATAATGACGATGCTCTCGCCCGTGTAGTTGTCCGCCCAGAAGTCGCACTCGATTTTCGGGCTCTTCCAGTAAAGGTGACGTTTTTCCTTGGTAACCTCGAACCTTAAAACCTTTTTGCCCTTTTTGCGTTCAAACGTATAAGGCTCTTCGCCGTTCCTGTTGACGGGGAATTTGTTTGCCGTCGCAAGGTCCAGAATCATGTCGTTGACGACTTCGCCGGTTTTCAGGTTGACGTAACCGATTGTCGCGGCAGACGCCAGCGAAATATTGAAAAAGTTAAGCTGCACGATGAAATCTTTGCAACCGACCTGATAAAAGTCCCACTCTTTCACCGTCCATTTCGACGCTCTGATGTCTTCGCGGTTGTATTCGATTATATTGCGTTTTGCCCAGCCGGGCTGAGTCAGTGAGCCGTCTTTATTCAAAAGTTTAATCGGCTCTTTTACTTCGATTTGCGTACTCATAATTCACCTCTTATAATTTATACTAAACACTAATTGTTTAGAAACAATGAAACGTATTCCGTCTTGCGCCTTATGTCGATAAGCAGATGGGACATTGTAAGGCGTACGGTGCGTAGATTTTCGGCAACTGGGTTGATTTGAGGAAGGCGCGTACTTTTAGCGTACGTAACTGACATTACTCACGCCCTTTTTGTTGTTTGCCGGGGTCCCCAAAGCGAGGAACGCAGGTTTGGGGTGTGCATTACAGACCGGAGTCGAAGTTTTCAAGCGCCTTAACCGCCACCTCAAAACACGTCGCAAGACTTTCTTCGTCAAGATTGTCAAAGGTGTCTTTGCGGGTGTGATAATAATCTTCAAGGTTATGGTTCATTGCGGTGATGCCGACGGCTTTCATACCGCCCTGATTGAACGCCGCGCTGTCGGTCGCTCCGAACGGTACGCCGATTTTCTGCACGGGAATTCCAAGTTCCGCACCGGCGTTGAAGAACAAGTCGATTGCGTGCGGATCGGACGGCACGGTATTGTTAAGGTCGTTGACGTTGACGCCCAAAAACTTTGCGTCGCGGATAGTGTCGATTGCAAAAATCAGCGTTTCGACGTCGTCAAATTCCTTTGCGTGCGCTTTTGTGAACGCCTTTGCGCCGCGAAGCCCCGCTTCTTCACTGCCCGTGATAAGCACGCCGACTTCGGTATTTTCAAGGTTTACGTTCTGATCTTTCAACGCCTTTAAGACGGCAATGCTCATAAAACAACCCGTAAGGTCGTCGTTTGCGCCGTCGACAACGATTTTCTCGTTCCACATAAAGTACATTGCAATCCAAAGCGGAACGAACGCAAGACAAACGTATCCCAGAATATTTGCGACGTTTGTCGCGAGAAACGGCGTCTGCGAATATTTGTTCGCAATGCAAAGAATAATCGCGATGAAGAAATAAAACACGCCGATAAAACTCGTGATGACGTGGGCGATATAGCCCTTTCCGCCAAGGTGATAGTTGAAAGTCCACTCGTGCGCGGCGTCAACGTGTCCGCTGAAAATAATGCGGCGATGGACTTCGCCCGTCGGGTGTTTGACGGCGTAAAGATTGTGCGAAGTCTTTTTGACGAAAAGTTTGTCGACAACCTGCTTGTACATTACGAATTCGCCAACCATAAGCGCGGTCGCGACGACAAAAAGCACCAGCGACGCGACGGGTTGGAAAAAGTACGCCGCAAGCGCGATAAGATACAGCGACACGCTGATGTATATCCAGCCCATGAATGCGGCGGGATACACGGGAAACGGTTCAAGCCTGATGTCGTCGGCATAAGGTTTCAGAAGTTCGCCCATATATTCGGCGGCTTTTTTCTCGCCTTCGCTTCCCGCCGAGCGTTTTCCGAAAGTTTTGATGACTTTCTCGATATGCCCTACCATAAAGGTTGCGCTTTCGCGTTTGTTTTCTCTTATTGAATCAAATCCCATAATTTATCCTTATTTTCCTTTTTAAGGGCGACGCCCTGTATTATCTGACGTTGGTTGCCGCGCTTGCGGGGGTATAAAGCTGATAATTTTCCGCGCTGATGATACCCTGACGGTACATTGCTTCAAGGCACTGTTCCATGCTGTACATACCGGCGTTGCGGCTTGTCATCATTGTGTTTTGAAGTTGGTAGTTTTTCCCTTCGCGGATAATATTTTTGATTGCGCCGTTGCAAATCATAACTTCGGTTGCAAGCGACCTTCCGCCCTTCACGTTGGGGACAAGTTGCTGCGACACTACGCCGAGAAGCACCATTGAAAGTTGCACGCGGATTTGTTGTTGCTGATCCGCGGGGAACACGTCGATGATACGGTCAATCGAGTTGCAGGCGCCCGTCGTATGCAGGGTTGACAAAACAAGGTGTCCCGTTTCTGCGGCGGTGAGCGCGGTGCGGATACTTTCAAGGTCGCGCATTTCGCCCAGCATAATTACGTCGGGGTCCTGACGAAGCGAGGCGCGGAGTGCGCGCGGATAATCGCTTGCGTCGCGCCCGATTTCCCTTTGCGTGATCACGCAACGGTTGGACGTATAAGTATATTCGATAGGGTCTTCGATTGTGATGATGTGCGCCGTAATGACGCGGTTGAGATAATTGACGATGCTTGCGAGCGTTGTCGTTTTACCGCTGCCCGTAGGTCCCGTAACAAGAATGAGTCCGCTTTTTTTGACCGCAAGATTTTTCAGAACTTCGGGAATTCCCAGCGAGCGGAAGTCGCCGATTTCATTGATTATGCGACGAATGGATATCGAAAATCCGTTGAAGTCGCGATATACGTTGCACCTGAACCTTCTGTCGCCGACGGAAAAAGAACTGTCCACGTCGGAATACAGGTCGAATTCGGTCATTTGTTTTTCGGTAAGAATGTCCTGAATAAAAGAAAAAACTTGCTCTTTTGTGAGAACCGTGTCGTCGATTTGTTTCAGCGTCCCGGAAACCCTTGCGATTGCACATTTGCCGGACTTGATGTGAATGTCGGAAGCGTCGATTCTTTCAGCAAGTTTGAGGTATTTGATAAGCGTGTTATCTCTCATAAATAGTCCACCTAAAAAGATTTTTCGCGACTTAACGCTACTGAGTAAATTTTATCATACTAATATATAAAAATCAACATATATGCAAAATTTTACTTTACTTTAATTAAAATAATAAATAACTCACAGTCCGAAATTCGGGTTAAAAAACCGTCCCTGAAAAAGGACGGTCATTTTTTGTTTCTTATTTGTCCGACGGATTGTCCGACTTGGCGTCGGGTTGCTCCGCATTGTTTTCATCGATATTTCCGGTATCGACAATGCTTTCGGGTTGCTCGTTGTCATCCGTCGATTCGTCGTGCTTTTTAACGAACATCGGCTCGTTGAGTCTTTCGATGAAACCTTGCACCGCGTACATTCTTTTAAGGATTGCGTACAGCATGTACGCGACGACAATCGACACGCCCCCCTGAATGCAGTTGCCTGGCAAACTTTCAAGCGAGCCCGCCCAACCGTACAAAATCGCGCCGGCGAAATAGTAGCCGACAACCATCCATACGCCTGCCGCGACAAGCCCGAGAATGTCGATATAGAACTTGTCTTTTTTGTTGAGCTTTTTCACGATAAGTCCGCAAATCAGACCTTCAAGTCCCTTTATGAGCAGCGTAAACCCCGCCCAGTGCATATATCCGCCGATGACGTCCGCAAGCATACTGCCGATGCCGCCGACAACCATCGCAGGCACGGGGCCGGCAAAAAGCGCGGTCAGAAAGATAACGGCGTCGCCAAAGTTGATATACCCTTCCGTTGCGGGCATGGGGATGGGAAGCACCCACGTAACAACCGTCGTGAGCGCGCACATGATACCGATAAATGCAAGTTTAAGCGTTTTGTTTCTGTTGACTTTCTTCATAATAATTCCCATTATACCCCTTATATTTTTTAAGTCAAATATATATATTGATATACTCGCCTTATTTGGACAAAAGACGTCATAATGTCGCAATTACGGCGCAATAAACGCGACATTTTGCCCTTGTTTGTATTGTTATTGCCGAAATTTAGAACAATTTTTATGTTTTTTACGGCATGCCAACGGATAGTAATACGAACTTAGGTTTCC
>UMGP01016215.1_pt1 | contig 14413 bp, 4 predicted proteins | sample 1965291 | NCBI WGS metagenome assembly UMGP01 (sample SAMEA4836075, study PRJEB28245) | human gut metagenome | biome: gut microbiome; material: fecal sample | place: Denmark | collected 2008 | reverse complement strand
TTTTCATAGATTACTTTACACTATCATTTCTTAATAAAGATTCTAATATTATTATTTATACGACATTTTATTCTCTTCAGAAATTACTAATTTAACTCTAAATATATAATATCATAATAAGAAATTTTTAGCAATGTCCCTGGAAGAGTTTGCTATTCTTTTTATAAAGTGTTATAATATAAATATATTTTAAGAAAAGGAGTGATTAAATATGTCAATGGAAGAACTAAAATACTTTAAGAATATCGACAATATTGCAGAATATGTAAGAGAAGGAATTAAATCTGGGAAATTGACAGTTGAAGAAGTTGCAAAATTTGCTAGAATACAAGCCAGACAAGGCTCTTTGGGAGAAGAAGTCGTTACCAAAATGGCTAATGGTTTGGAGGAAACAAAAAATACTGTAATAGCGGATGAAAAAACAGGAGAACCTGGATGGGTTGTAACAAATCCAAATGGAGAGCAATACATTGTTGCAGATTCTGTATTCAAAAATAAATATGAGATTGATCCGGAAAATCCCGATCAATATAAGCCTAAAGGAGGACCTGTATTATCTGTTCCAATCAATGAACATATTATGTTTACGGCACCATGGGGTCAAGAAATGAAAATCGAATGTGGTGGTTCTTTAATATTAGGCGGTCCAAATGATATTTATGGAATTCAATCAACTGAATTTAATAATACTTATGCTAGTACAGGAAGAGATAAAACAGCATGTTTAGAAGCCGCTTTAGCATTACTTGGAATATCTAAAGAAGAATTTATAGAGGCACAGCAAGTAGCAACAAACCACCCAACTCTAGATGATGAATCAAATGATAAGATTGAAGGAAATGACGTTCCAAATTTATAACAGATAGCTTTAGTTCTTTTAAACCAAATACTAGCGGGCGATTAAAATCGCCCGATTTTTGCTACTATTACTGTCATATCGTCTTTTTGTTTTCCATAATTGTTATCTATTGCTTCTGATAATATTATATCTGCTATTTTTTGTGCATCTGTTGTTTGCATGTCTTCTAATAAGTATTTTATCCATAATTCTTTGCTTATATATTCTGTATTTGATTCTATTACACCATCTGTGCACATTACTATTAGGTCGTCTGGTTGTAGGTCATAGTCGTATACTACTAAGTCCATATTTTCTACTATTCCGGTTGGCAGTTCTAGCGATTTTAATATTTGTATTTCTTTTCCTCTTTTTATAAATGTTGGACATGCTCCATTTTTTATAAATTCTAAGTTTCCCTTATACAAATCTAATATTGCTACATCTAATGTTGCATACATGTCTTCTTCCAAGTTTGCTATTAATGTAGAATTTATTAATTTTATTGAAATATCTTTGTCAAAACCTGCTTCCAATAATCTTTCTAACATTTTTATTGCTATTTTACTGCTTTTTCTTGCTTCTGGACCTGAACCCATTCCATCACTTAGTGCTAACAAATATTTTCCATCTTCTAATTTTGTCTGTAAGTTACTGTCTCCCGAAATTGGTGAATCTGCTTTTGTTGTTTTTGCAACACCTATTTGTATATTATATTTGTCTTGTAACATATATGTAAACTTGCATTTTGTTTTATTCTCTCTTAGCCCACATTCTTGATTTTGTATTATAAATTTATCATCAAATGCCTTGTTCAATATCTTTCCAATTCTCTTTATTTCGCATGAGGTTCCATCTAAATTATCACAGATATCTGTATATACATCTACAACATATCTTCCTGATTTTTGCTTTTTAATACTTATATCTTTTATATTTATTTCTTTTTGATTTAGCAATGTTTGTATCTCTTGTTTTTTTTCTTCATATTCATCAGTTTTCTTATTCATCTCGTTTGCCAGTTTAGATATTGCCTCTGAAACTCCTTCTAACTGGTTAGATACATTTTTTTTGCTTTCTTCCATCTTCTTTTTCCATATAAAGTTTAGTTTACTAATTCTATATGAATAATTAATTACTTTTGTAATTTTAGAAACTTCTTCTTGTACTTTTTTATTTTTCTCTTCGTATCCTACTATGTAATTATTATGGTTAGCAAAAATTTTAATCAATTCCTTTTCTACCATAACTTCTTCTTTTAGTAAATATTCAAAAACATCTTTTAAAATATCTTTATCGTTATATATATCATCATACAGCATATTTTCTTCTAAACCGCTTAAGTTTATTCTTAGCTCATCTATAAATATTTTTTCATTAGAAAGCTCTTGTTCCTTAAGTTCTTCTTCTGAAACAATTGTAGCTGCTGCTTCTTGATAAGTTTTTGCCATATCTGATATAGTTTGAGACATACTTGTTAATTTATATATTGTATCTTTATTTTCTTCTAAAGTTTTTTCTGTTGTTTCTGGAAGCATCTTTGTTTTACTTACTAAATCCTGAATATCTATTTTAATATTTTTAGGCACTGCTAAAAGTCCAAGAGAAGCTATTAAAATTTCTTGTATTAGTATTATAGGCACTGTATTTCCATTTGCAACATATGTTAATAACACATTTCCTATTATAAATCCTAATATAACCCCAATTTTTCCAAATTTGTTAAATATACCTGCTACCATTCCAGATATTGCATATGAAGCTATCATAACAGGTTCATTATTGCATATTATTCCTAAAACAACTCCTATTGTAATTCCAGAAGTTGCTCCTACAAGTATTCCATTTTTCCAACCTAATATTAGTACCAATAATATACTTAATATATTTTTTAAGTTATATCCAAATATTGTTGTATCCCCTAATGTAGTAAATGCTATGGCTAAAAGCAAGCTCGTCCCCATTACTTCTTCTATTGAAAATACTTTTTTTACTCCAGCTTGTCTAATAACTGTTATTGAATTTGAAAATATTTTGTAGAAAATATATGTACAAATACTTAGCATTATTGATGTTAATAATTCATATAATATAAATGTCCTAAAAAACATTGGAATAACTTGTACTAATAAAGTAGATACAAATAAGTGCATACCTAATCTTTTTTGTTCATTGACTTCATCCTGTATTTTTGGTTTTTTTATTAATATTGCTACAAAGAATACTAATGTTGTTAAAATATATGTCAATAAACTATTTGGCCCAAATTTTATAAAAGTAGATATTAAAGATATTAAATACATTATCCCTACAGGCATATTACAGCTCAGAGCTGCTGCTATTATTGCTAATCCAAATGGTGTTATTGTAAACATTATATTATCTGTACTAATTCCCACCATTGAAATCATAAAAGTTATTGTATACAAGATTATATTTTGCACTGTAAATAGGTTTTTTAATATAACCTTTAATTTATCTTTTTTATTTACTTCTATTTTCTCATTAATTTTTTGTTCTCTTTCTTTTGAAATGTTTTGAAACATTTTTACCACCCTTCACTTTTTTTATTATGTTCTATTTTAATACTTTGTTAAATATTTTTTTGTCGTTTTAGATACATAATTTAAAAAAGTTTTTTACATTATGCGTTTATTTTTTTTATTTTACTTTTTTATAAAACATTTTCTTTTTATAATTTTATCGTATTCTGTAGTAAAACACAACAATGTAAAGAAAAAAGGACGAAAATTCATCCTTTTTTCTTTTTATCTTAAGTACAATTTTTTATTTTACAAGAACTTTCTTCTTAATGAAGATTATTCCTACAACTAGCATTCCAGCTATTACAATAGTAAGTATATAATAGAATACTTGACCTATACCAAATGGTGGCATTACTGCAACATCTTCAGCTTTTGCTTCATCATTTTCTACTGGATTATTAGCAGGGTTAAAGTTACCAACTATACTTGTTTCCATTCTTCTACCTACTGCATTTTCTAGTTCTACTATTTCTACTTTACATTCATATCCGCCTTGTGCACCTTCTTTTGTAATTAATTGAGAAATTGTTAGCATGTTGTTGTTTAAATATTCATTGTTTAAATATTTATTGTTTATATTATCTGCTTCTATTTTACTTATAGTGTTAGATTGACTTGATATAGTGTCTTTTAGTCTATAATTTACTAAGTTATTATTAATATTTTCATCATCTTTTTCTTCTGCTGGTATTATTTCATTAATGTCTGTAATTGCGTTCCAATCCCCACTTTGAGTTTTATTAAATTGCATTTTATTAGGAATATAACATACTAATTTTTTAGCTTTTGATTCTACTTTAATTCCGGAATTTGTACGACCTTTTGCATAATATTCTAATCCCTCATATTCTACATAATTCTTTAGCTCATTGATTTGCATTTTATACATAATCTGTATTGTTGCACCATACATTAGCTCTTCATCCAAATACAATTGTATAAATCCTCCTGTAATTCCTTTTGTTGCAATTCTATTTGATTTCCATATTACATTTTTTATTTCATTTCCTTTTGTTGCTTCTGCTGTTTGTGTAGCATCAAATACAATGCTTCCATCTGATAATGTGACCTTAACATTTTCTACATTATTGGTAATTTGTAATTGTGTTATTGGTCTTTCCACTAATCCTAAGTCAACATTTGGAATTCTTTCACCACCTTTTACCTCTGTTACTTCAATTTTTGGAGTTTTTGCTATTTTCCATGTATTAGTAGTTAATTCATCAACTAATCTTCCCATTAAATCGCTTCCATACTGTTCGCCCAAATATGTAGGTACTTTTGTTGGAGATGCTAATACTTCTGCTATATGGTTAGTTTGAATTTTAGAATATTCATTTACTTCTTTTACTCTATCCCAGTCATCTATTGCATCTGATACATATTTATCATTTAAATTCTTATCATATTCTTTTATTTTCTCTAAATCGTATTCTCCGTTTTCTAAATTTGCTTGGAATGTTGTAGACTTGTAATCTTGACCATTATATGATTTTGTGTTTGAGCCAGTTTTTCCCAATATTTTGTTTGTTTCATTTTCTTTGTTATTTGTTAAAATTGTAGCATCGTCAAGTCCATACCCAAATAATACATAATAATCACCTTTTTCCACATCTTTAAAACTGTATTCACCATTTTGGTCTGTTGTTTCTTCTTTTACTACCTTATATGTATATTTATTATAATTTTTTTCATTATAGCGTTGTATCCAGTCAACCTGCTTTTCTCCTGTACTTAATTGATCGTTTATCTTATCCTCTCTTGTACATAATGCAACTTTTACACCCGCTATTCTTTTTTCACCTGAATCTCTTATACCATTTCCTAAGCTTGCTTTTCCGGTTTTTGCATCTTCCCATACACATCCACTTATTATATTTGTAGAATCTATTGGTGTATTGGGATCTGGTGGTGTTGGGTCATCACCGTCATCAGTTATGGTTAGTGTAGCTGTTGTTTTGTCACTATCGTCCTCAAAGTTTATTACTCCATTTGTAATTTCTTCTATTGTTTCTAAGTTACCTGGTGTTGAATTTACATCTACCAATCCAGCTACTGTAGTATTATTTCCTATAATTGCTCCATGTCTATTTGGAGTTGATGTATTTGCTGAATAATATGTTTTATATCCATTTATTTCTGCTATATTAGTTTTTTCTCCAATATTTACATATCCTTCAAAGCCTTGTAAAGCCATACGTTTAACTTTATAAGTTAAATCAATTGTTATTCCTTCTCCTGTTGCTAATTGTTTATTTTGTAGTCTTATATATACTTTATTAAATCCTGGAAATGATTTTTCCGTCACTTGACCATATATACTTTCAGATACCGCTGAAGATTTATCATTAGAAATATTTTTTCCATTAGTATTTACAACAGCTGATGTTAGCTGTAAAGAATCATCATAATAATCTACAACTTCTGTAATTTGTGTTTCTAGACTTTGTGATAAATTATATACTGTTATTCTATATTTAATCTCTACTTCTAAGTTTCTCTGACCCATATATTCTGATTGCTTTATAGGTCTATCATAATATTTATTATAGTAATATTGTGCATTTAATCTATTTATATATATACCTTGTTGTGAATCTGCATATTGTTTTGCAAGATTTATTTTGCCACTGTTATTTATTGCATTTGTATAGTCATTCATATAGTCTTTAATACTATCTAAAGCATATGTTTTACCATTAAATACTGTTTTATCTGAATTTCCATTTTTTGTATTTGTAGTTGTTACTTCTACTACGTCTTTAGTTAACTGTGCATTAAATTCTTGCCTTCTCCATAGTCCTAAATTAACATAGTTTGTTAATAAGTCTGTTCCAAATGTTGCGTTTTTATCAGTAGGGTAATATTCTATACCACTATTAAATGGTGATTTTGTTAATGCAGACATTTTGCAATCTTCTATAAATTGTAATTTATTCCATGCCTCATCATCATTCATATCTCCAACTATACTTCTATAAATTCTTACTTTTTCAGCTTCATTTGGATAATGTCCATTTGCAACAATAAACTCTTTTATTTTCTTGCTAATTAAACCTTCTGACCATTCGTTTGTTATAGCTCCATTGTCGTCATAATCTAAAGTTCCATATTTGTTATATTTATAGCCATCCACTAATTGTATTTTATCTTGTACATATGCTACACCTTTTGATGTCTTCTTTAAAGTATATCCCATTAGTTCTAATCTTGTGTAAGATTTATTATAATATATTCCTTCTTCTTCAACTAAATATGTACTTATTCCTAAAGTGTTTTTACTTATATAGTTCTTTGGAGATGCTCCAATTTCTGCAAATCTATTATTAAATGTTTGTCTTCCTTCTATTGTAATTCTTCCAGTATTTGTTTCATATTCACTTGCTTTTGAATTTGCTTTCCATTTTTCAAACCATTCTGTATTTGTTTGGGTATTTTTACCTGAACCCGTATTGGTTCCTGTTCCAGTGTTTTTTCCTCCGGCGCTTCCACTATTTCCATTATCTCTTCCTGTACCACTATTAGTTAGTTCTCCCAACATTTCTTCTACTGAATTATAGTTTTGAATTGTATCTCCGGAAATTCCTTTTGCCAGGTATTCTGTTGGCATATATACTTGACCATCATATTCAAATACAACATAATATTTTTTGCTTTCGTCTACACCTTCAAATTTGTAATTTCCATTTGCATCTGTTAAAGTAGGGTTTATTCTATTGTATATGTTTGTTACACTATCAGCTGGCATTAGCTCTGCAAGTTTCATATCTTCTGTATATAAACTTACTTTTATGTTTTCTAAGTTTTTGTCAACATTATTTGTTGTACTGTTTATTCCATCTCCTAAACTTGCTTTTCCAGTTTTTGCATCTTCCCAAACATTTCCACCAATTGAAATTAGTTTTATATCTTTTTGGTTTGGTATAACAATAGATATTTCTCCTCTTCCATTTAGTTCAATTGTAACACCTTCTGGAGCATTTACATTTATTATTCCTGTTATTCCATACTTATCTGTTCCATCTATTGTTATTAATTTTTCCTTTTTAACATCAAATTCTATTGCCCCATTTATCATTTTATATCCAGCAGGAGCTTCTATTTCTTCTATTTTGAAATGATCTTCTCCTTCTGAATTAAGTCCTAATATAGGTGTTTGACCTGATATAACAAGATCTCCGTTTTCATTTGATGTTGCTTCACTTGTTTTTCCTGTTGGCCATGTTATATTAAACTTAGCACCTGCTAGTCCATTTCCTTGTTCATTTACTTTCTTTGCTTTTATCTCATATGTATCAAGTAGGTCATCTGGATTTTCTGGATTTGCCTTAATATTTTTTATTTGTACTGTAATAGTTTGATCTTCTTTATTAAATGTAACCTCTGCATTACTATTTGATGAAACTATTTCAATTCTATCTACTTCATAGGTATTTGTTGTTGAGTTATATACTTTATATACATTAAATACTATTTTTAATGGTTGCATAATATATCCTTCTGGTGCACTTTTCTCTTCAACTGTCCATGTTTCAGTTCCCGAAGCATTTATAACTTGATGACTTCTTAATATATATCCATCTTTATCTGATACATACGTTAGAAGACCATTAATTAAAAATTCTGCTCCTTCTAGTCCATCTCCTTTTTCATCAATTTTTCTCATGTTAATAGAATATGAACCCTCTTTTGAAGGTGGTTGAACTGTGCCTAAGTCTAAAGTAAATTCTTTTAGTTTTCTTTCTCCATTAAATTCTGTTAATTGTTGAGTAAACGTAGCTTCAAATTCTATTTTGTTGTTAGCATCAGGTCTTAATTTTGTTTTTCCATTACTTTTCTTTAAACTGTCTTCTGAAATTTGATAACTTATTCCATTTTTTACACATTTTTCTCCTTTAGCTTCCATCCATGTAAAATGTGCATATAGTTTTGCATCATCTTCTAATTCTGTTTTTGGAATTAAAATGTAAAATTCTTTTTCTGATGAAGGTCTCATAAAATCAGTTGTATGTTCCACATAAAGTCCTGAAACCGGATCACTTTCCTCACATGGTTTAAAGTTTTTTGTATTCCTTTCGTTATCATTTGTTATTATCTTTTCTACTTTTATTTTCTGATTTCCGTTTTGAATATATAATCCAAGCGTTTCGTTATCTACTTTTCCACCAATTCCACCAAATATGATTTTTTCATCTTTGTATTTTCCGTTTACATATTTCATAGTGTATGGTCCGACTTTTATATATTCTTTTGAATTACTTGTATAATATTCTGATGTGATATTATCTACATCTGTAAGATTAGTTGCATAGCTCCCACCATTAGAAAGTGCTTTGTTAACTCCATTTTTAAATCTTCTATAAGCTTTTGCCTCATTGTAAAGTTGCTTAATGGCTTCTATGTCGCTTCTTACAAACTTTGCTTTGTTACCATCAAGTTTCAGTTTTGCAATAATAGTTTCAGCATTATCAACATTTATTCCACCAGTTATTTGTAACATCCACATAACAATTTGCTTTCTTGGTGTCCATTGGTTACAAGGATCTGCAGTAATAACATATGCTTTATCTGCTGAAATAGTTGTATGATTATTACCACATTCATAATATCCCCTAGTTCTTATTGTAGCTAGCAATCCAAAGTCCTTTACATTATTAATTGCACTTATTTCAGTATCTGTTAATTTTCTTGACCATAAATTTCCATTTGCTGGGTCAAATATATTAGATACTATCTTTGGTCCCCAATTGTAGTAGCTATATGCTGTATTTGTTCCCCTATACATATTTGAATTCATAGCAAGAGTAACGCCTCTTTCAGTACAATATATAGCTCTTCCTTCTACTTTAGGAACTTCAAAACCATTGCTCTGTATGTTATCAGGGTCAACTTCAAAGCCTGTTTCATTTCCCCAATTCAAATTATCTTCTTGATTAGCATTAAGCATTGCAGAATATATTTCTTTATAATTTGTTTCTGCATCTGGAATACCATTAATTGAATTAATGCATAAAATCAATCCAGCTAATATAACTGTTACTAGTAGTATTATTTTAACTGTCCATTTGTTTTTTATCATTTCTACTAACCTCCTTTCCTATATTTTTTTGTCCAAAACTTGTTTTTTTATCTCATATATACCAAATACCAATATTGCTAATATAAATAATGTAAGTGTTGTATATCCTACTATTTTACCTGTTACTATTGATACCGCTATATCTGCATTTGACATATCATCTTCTGTTGGTATTTTATTTCCTGCCTTTGAGTCTATATCTTGTAAACCTTGTTCATTATAGCTTTCATATATTTCGGCATTGTTATTTACTATATTTCCTATTAAATCTTCTGTAATATTATAGCTTAATACTAATGTTAGTTCTTTGCTTTGTCCTGGCTCTAATTTTACATCTGCTAATATAGAATTATATGCATTTCCGTCTTTTGCTAAAAACCAATCTTTGTTTAACTCAGAGTTAAATTTTGCTTCTTTTGGTAAGTAGTCTACTACCTTTTTAACATATCCTGCTGCTGTTCCTTCGTTAGTTACAATTATTTTGTATTCTACTATAAAGCTACTTTGTCCAACATTCTTGTTTAGAACTTCTACTTTTGATAGCTTTTCATTATTTTTGTTATATACTTGTGTTCCTATTGTTGGTGTTGTTAATGTTATTTTGCTTATATGTTTATCTAATTTTAAGTCAAATTTTTCTGCTATATATAATCCTATGTCTATGTCTCTAATATCTGTATCCTCTATTTTTAACACATCAGATACTGCTACTTTTTTATTACTTCCTTCTATTTCCATTTCAAATTCTATTGCATCTGAGTTTATGCTTGGTTCTACACCTTTCGCATTAAATTCTGTAACACTATATTTTTCTGTATCATACATAAATACTACTAAATATTCGCCTTTGTCTAGATTTAAGAATTCGTATTTTCCATTTTCATCTGTTGTTATTTTTTTAGGCATATCTGTTTTTGCATCTTTTACTAATTTACCATTTTCTTTATATACTAACATTACTTGCATATTTGGTAATAATGTTTCTGTTTCTTCTCTTTGCCCATTTTTGTTTGCATCTAACCATGCAGTACCAGATATTTTGTATTTTCTGTTTTCTAATGAAGGTTGAATATAAAATTTCAATTTATTTGTAGCTTGTATTTTGTCTATTGCTGTTGCTGTTAATGTTGCAGGTTCAATTATTACTTCTTTTTCTTGTTGTTCTCCTAGTTGCTTTGCAACAAGTTTTACATTTATATCAATTTTTTCGTTTGGTTGTAAACTATTTATATCTATAGACAATATGTTGTCATATGTTGAATCTTCTACATATTCTGTTCCATTGTATATATATTTAGCTTCTACCAATCTTGTTTCTGTTGGAATTTTTATCTCTACTACATTTTCTGTTGAAACTAATTCTCCCATATTTTCCACAGTAACAATGTATTCTATATTTTCTCCTTCTTTTACTGTTTGTTTTTGCCCTTGTTTTACATTTTGTTCTATTTGTAATTCCATTTTCTTTCCATAGAATATAAATTCATTAGAATAATGCTCTGGTACATTTTTTGCACTTACTTTTGAAACAATATTTATTTCTTCTGCTGGTTCTTGTACTCCTAGTTCTATTGTTACATATTTAGTTTCCCCTGCTTTAAGGTCTCCTAGCAAGATTTTTGTAGCTCCAGATTTAGTCTCGCCATCATTACTGTTGTCTTTTGTTGATATAAAATCATTATGGCCTATAGATTTCATTGCTTCTAATCCGGTTGGAATATTCATTTCCCAGATTACATCATTCATATCTTGTTCAGAAACATTTTTTATTGATGTCATAAATTCTATTTTATTTCCTTTTATTAATAAGGTTTGTGGTTCAATTGGTGTTGTTGTTTCGACCTTTAATGATGCTTTTTTAAGTGATAATTTGTATTCATTAGATGTTGTACCTGATGCTTTTACCTTATTTAATATTTCTACAGTTTCTGATGAATCTTCTATATTATTCATTTTAAGTTCATATATTTTTTCTACAGACTTTCCTGGTGCAATACTTCCTAATAATACTTTTTTGTTCTTCTCATTTGCTTCTATAAAACTTCTTGTTGAAACATCATATTCAACATGTGTTGTATGCTCTGGTGCATCTATGCTTAATTCAACATCTTCTGCTGTTGTTTCTCCTACGTTTTCTACTATTGCTGTGAATCTTACAATTTGTCTTTCTCTAACTTCTGCTCCTTCTGGCATATTTGATGTTAATGTAACTTTTAATCTTGGTCCTTCTCCTGTTGATATACCTATTATTGGAGAAAGCTTTGTTTCTGCTGATGTTCCAGCTTGTTCGTTATTATCATAATATACTTTATATGTAGTGTATGAAGTATTATTGTATGGTAACTCTGATGGAATTTTTACTTTATAATTGAATTCCACTTTATCGCCTGTGTTTAAATCTGTATCTAATATTATTAAATATGACTTAGCTTTTTCCATGTTATCCATTTCTAATGTCCATGCATTTTCTGCATTTTCTAAATCCTTTGTTGCATTTGCATTTTCTGAATAATATACTTTTACTGTTTCGCTGTTAGCATTTATTTGTATTTTATCTTGCAATGTAGCACTAAATGTACTTTTTAATTCTGTATCTGTATCTATTTGTTTGTTACCTTTAAATGGTAGTCTTCCTAATATTTTAACATTTGAAATACTGTTGTTATTGTTGTTAAGTATAAGTCCGTTAATTGTTGCTACTTTTTCATCTGCACCTACTGCTATTTTTCCAACTTGTGTATCTCCTGACATTGATAGAATAGCTTTTTCTCCATCTGCATAGTCTTTAACTCCATTAGCTGTTACTACTCCTGTTGGAGCTACAAGATTAATATTTGTTTCTGTTATTCCTATTTTATTTTCTGTTTTATCATAAAGGTTTGTATTTTCATTTGTATAATACATTTTTATTTTTTCTTGCATACTTGGTGTTAGTTTTTCTAATGTTATATCAGCTAATATAGATATTGTTGCACCTTTTGTTGTTGCTTCTGAATTATATTTTGTTTGTGTACCTTCAAATGATAAAGTTAATACTTTATTTCCATTTTCAGTTGACCAATTATTGTTTTTTAATTTCAATTCATTTTCAAACAACAATTTTGCATCTGATATTTCTATTTTTTCAAAGTATTTTGGAAATACCAATTTTATTGTTGGGTTTTTGTATAAGCTGTTGTTAATATTTGAAGTATCTAATGTTGCTCTTATTTCTACATTTTCATTTACGGTTATTGTAGATAAGTTATTTTTGCTTATTGTTAATTCTGCTTTTGATATAGGTTCTTTTAAAGTAATTTTTCCCTGTTTTGTTTGTTCTGCCAATTCTGTTTTTCCTATTACGCTTGCATTTATTTCTTTAAATGATTTAATTTCTTCTTTGCTATATCCATTTTCGCCTTTTATTGATTTGTCTACATATATATTCAATGTACCTTCTGTTGTTGGAGCACTTGTTTTTAATGTCAATTTGTTTAAATCTAAGTCTTTACAATCAAATGTATATAAACCATCTTTTAAACTTTGTTTATTTATTGTTCCAACTTTTTCTAGGTTTGGATTAAATATATCTATATATCCTTCTGTTCCCAAAATTTTGTTAAATACATTTTCTGAAACGCTTATCTTAGTTGTATAAATTTCATTTTTATTAGAAACTACTGTGCTATATTCTGTTGTTCCATCTTTGTAATTATCTGCCTCTTGAGTAAATTCTATTGCATTAATTAAATTTGCGTATGCAATGTTAGCTGTATATTTTACTGTATATGATGTTTCAACTTTTTCTTTTGCATTAAAGTTTGCATATATATGTCCTTTACTAATTTCCTTTGTAGCTTCTATATTAAAATCCACAATTTCATTTATTTTCTTTGTAATTTCTGCTTTTCCTGTAAATTCCTGTTCCTTTATTGTTTCTATATTATTATATGCTTCTATTTTTGCTGTAAAATCTGTTGATACATTAAATTTTTCTGTTGAATTTACATAGTCATATATTTCTTTTCCTTCATATTTAAAAGTAACTAAATATTCATCTGTACAATTCTTTTTCCATGTTATGTTGTTATTTTCTAAAATGTTTTCTACCTTTATATCAACTAATTTTGTTTCTTCATTATAGTTCCAGTTAGTTTGTACAAAATCTATTCCATCTTCCTTTCCATTTGTTGCTTTTGTATTGTTTGCCATTACTTTTATATCATTTGGAGTATTTTCATTTATTGTTGGAACTTTTACTTGTAATTCTGTTGTTTTTATTGGTAGATTATTGTTTTCTAATCCTGTTTTAATTTTATATTGTAAAATTACTCCATATTCTTCGCCTAATTTGTAAGGAACATACTTATTAATAGTTGCTTCTGCAACTATTTTTGCTTCTCCATTTAATATTAATTTAACAGTATGTTCTTTTTCTATTGCTATTTCTTTTCCTTTTGCATTTACATATGTACCATCTATTCTAACTTTGCTTTCTTGTATAAAATTGTCTGCTGATACAATATCATCTTTTTTTGGAATTATTGGAAGTTCTATTAATATATTTGAATTTGTATCTAGTTGTTTTAAATATATTTTGTCTTCCTTAATCTCTTGAATGTATTCATTTTCAAATCCAGTTTTCACATTAAAGTTTGCACTAGAAAAACTAACTATTCCATTTTTTAGATAGCCAGCTTCTTTTACTTTAATATTTAAATACATTTTTGCATCTTCTGTATTTACGTCTGATACTATTTCTCTTTTTTCATTTGCAAAGTAAACATCAAATTCTACATTTTGATTACTTGTTGCAGTATCTCTTGCTTCTGTTGCATATGCTATTCCATACATTCCTAATGTTGATAGCTCTGCAAAAAATATTATAAATGTAAGAACTGATGCTAATAATTTTTTTGTAATTTTTTTCATAAAAACCTCCCAATAAAGATTAATATTTTATATATATAA
>UMGP01021307.1_pt1 | contig 14433 bp, 13 predicted proteins | sample 1965291 | NCBI WGS metagenome assembly UMGP01 (sample SAMEA4836075, study PRJEB28245) | human gut metagenome | biome: gut microbiome; material: fecal sample | place: Denmark | collected 2008 | reverse complement strand
GCGTATCGGCAGGGCTCACGACATCGCTCCATACACCCGCGCTCATTACGCTGTGTTTTTCGATGTTCATCGGTCGTCTCGGGCCGCTGACAATCGGCACCGCGCTTTTGAATACAAAAAAACAATCGGCAAATATCAAATACCCCGATGCCAAAATTCTTATCGGATAAGCGGAGGTTTATTTTATGAAAAACAAAAAATCGAAAAATCAACAATTTGCGGTAATCGGACTTGGCAGATTCGGCTCGACCGTCGCGAAAACCTTGTTTGAAAAAGGCGAGGAAGTCCTTGCCGTCGATATAAAAGAAGAGGTCATCACGGAAGCGCACGAGTACACCACGCACGCAGTCGTCGCCGACGTTACCGACGAACGCACCTTGCGCGCGCTCGGCATCGAAAACTTCGACGTCGTCATTATCGGCATCGCAAGCGACCTGGAAGCAAGCGTTTTGTGCGCGCTCACCTGCAAGGAAATCGGCGTCAAAAAGGTCATCGCAAAGGCCGAAAACCTTAAACATAAAATGGTTCTGGAACGCGTCGGCGCGGACGAGGTCGTCATTCCCGAAATGGAAATGGGCGAAAAAATGGGCGCACGCCTTGCCAACCCCTTGCTGCACGACATAATGACCATAAGCAGCAAATACAGCATTATCGAAATGGAACTTCCGTCAAGTTGGGCGGGAAGCTCCCTTGTGACGCTGGATATCCGCAAAAAATACGACGTCAACGTTCTTGCGGTCGAGCGCGACAACGACGTCATCGTCAACTTCGCCGCGGACGAACCTTTGCTTGACGGCGATACTTTGCTTGTCGGCGGGAGCAGGGAGATGCTCGATCTTCTGCAAAACCAATACAACTAAGCAAAACGGCGATAATTTGCGCCTTTTCGGCGTTTTTACAGAACCCGAAAACTCGTGTACGCTCAGTACACTAGGGTTTTCGGAACCTGCAAAGAACCCCAAAAATCCATCAAAATCTCGCCGTTTTATAGCCCCAGACAAATTAAACTTGCAAAGCAAATATAACTGCGTAGCAATCTAAGCCCACGCAAGATACTTTTGTACTTGCGCGCAGCAAAAAACGCACCGTGGAAACGGTGCGTTTTTGATTGGTTTAATAATTAGTCTGCTTTGTAGGGAAGCAATGCCATAACGCGGGCGCGTTTGATTGCGTCGGACAAGAAGCGTTGATGTTTTGCACAGACGCCGGTCATACGACGGGGCATCATCTTGCCTTTTTCGGTGATGTATTTGCGAAGTTTGGCAACGTCTTTGTAGTCGATTTCGGTTGCCTTGTCGACGCAGAATTGGCAGACTTTCTTTTTGGGAATTCTTTTGCCGCCCTGAACGGGGCGTTTTACTTCTTCACTCATTTTAATATACCTCTTAATTATTGAGCCCTATATACGGGCGAAAATCAGAAGGGCAGATTCTCGTCAACGGCTTTAAGGTCGTCGAACACGCCGTCGTTCGAGGCGGATTCGTCTTCGGCCTTGGTGCTGAGGAACTGAACCTCGTCGGCAACGATTTCGGTGACGTATCTGCGGCTTCCGTCGGGAGCGTCGTAACTGCGGGTCTGAACCGATCCGGATACGGCCGCTTTACTGCCTTTTTTCAAGTATTTGTTGCAATGTTCCGCCTGCGTTCTCCATACGACAACGGGAAGGAAGTCGGTATCTCTTACGCCGTCGCTGTTGGAAAATCTGCGCGACACGGCAAGCGTGAATCTGCAAACGGGAATGCCCGAGCCGGTGTTGGTGAGTTCGGGATTCTTTGTTAAATTACCGATTAAAAATACTTTGTTCATAAATGACCCCTTATGCGGTTATTTGCGGATAATCATCTGACGTACGATTGCGTCTGTGATTTTCATCTGACGATCGATTTCGGCGGGAGCGGATGCGTCTGCCGTAAAGTTCATCAAGACGTAGTAGCCTTCGTTCTTATCGTTGATGGGATATGCATATTTGCGGGTACCCCACTTGTCAATGCCGTCAACGGTGCCGCCGAGCTTTACGACGAGGTCCGAGAACCTGTCGACGAGAGCAGCCTTGTCTTCTTCCGAAACGTCATTGTCGATGATGTAAAGGATTTCATACTTGTTCATCTTTTTATACCTCCTTGTGGACTTTGTGGCCTGCTTAAACAGGCAAGGAAATTCGTCGATAATATATCAACGTGCAATTATTATAAATAATTTATTCGTTTATGTAAAGCGAAAATCGGTCAAAAAGTCAGCGATTTAACGATTTTTTCAGCGATTTTCTTATTTTTTGCAGGGTGTTGTCGACTTTTTTTGTGGAAACCGAAAGAGAGGCGGCGATTTCCCGATACGAGTCGCCGTCAAGATAAGCGTAAAAAATCCGCTGTTCTTCTTCCGACAAAACGCTTTCGATTTCCCGCATTAAAAGGGTTTCCCGCTCTTCTTCGATATAAACGGTTTCGGGATTGCCCGACGCGATTTCGACGTCGTCAAGCGGCACGCTGTCGTTAAGCGCACGATTTTTCCCGCTTGAAGATTTTCTGATTAAACCGATGATTCTTTTTCTGACGCAGATGTAGGCAAAAGTTGTGAAACTCGCGCCGGCTTTTTCGTCGTAATTCATAATCGCGTTGAACAGCGCGACCATTCCTTCCTGCACAAGATCGTCGGTGTCGCCCGACGGCAAAAAGAAGCGGCGCACCGCCTTGTTGACCAGCGATTTATGACGATGCAACAGTTCGTTTACGGCGGCGGAGTCGTTTGACTGCGCGCGTTTTGCAAGTTCCTCGTCGGGCAAAGTTTCGTATGTCATTTTCTGTCTTGTCGTACCTTTTCGTAAATCACGACGGCGGCGGCAACCGAGGCGTTCAGGCTGTTGATTTTTCCGCTCATCGGAATGGAAATTACGCCGTCGGCAAGTTCCTTTGAAAGGCGTTTTACGCCGCTGTCCTCGCCGCCGACAAGCAATGCGATTGCTCCGGTAAGATTTGCACGATACATAGGTTCACCGTCCATATCTGCGCAATAAACATACACATTTTGCGATTTAAGATAATTTATCGCGTCGTTGACGTTGGTAACTTTCGCGATTTTCACGTGTTCCGCCGCGCCTGCGGAGCACCTTAAAACGGTGTCGTTCACGGTAACGCCGCGATGCTTTCCGATGACGATTCCGTGCACGCCCGCGCACTCCGCCGTACGGATAATGCTGCCGAGATTGTGGGGGTCGGAAAGTTCGTCCAGAATCACGATAAAGGGCGGCTCGTCTTTCGATTTCGCAAAAGACAAAATGTCGTCCAAAGACGAATAAACAAACTCCGTCTGAGTAAGCGCGACTCCCTGATGTTTTGCGTTTTGCGTGATGCGGTCGAGCGCGGTTTTATCGACGACGGACACGACGATTTTCTTTTCTTTTGCAAGGGCGATTATGTTTTTTACGACGCCCGTCGTTTCGCCTCTTTGCACGTAAAGTTTTTCAACGGTTGCGTCGGAGCGCAACGCCTCATACACTGCGTTTTTTCCCGTAATTAACATAGTTTCTCCTTATTCGATTGAAAGCAATTCGTTCAGGCGGTCGTGTTTTCCCGTGAGATACAGGTATCCGAGAAGAGCCTCGAATCCGCTTGCTTTTTTGTAGTCGCCGATACTTGCGTTTTTTGCCGACGACGAATAATGCGCGTTTCTTGCGCGCTTGTAAACCGCGACTTCTTCTTCAAAAAGACACGGCAGCAGTTTTTCGATTTTATCCGCCTGCGCTTCCGCCTTGATTTCCTTGGTTGCGAGTTTATGGAGCGCGCCCGATTTTTTGTCGGACGAAATGGCAAGCCGCGTTCTGACGTACAGTTGTTGTACGGAGTCGCCGACGAAAGCGAGAACAAGCGGATTCATCTCGTCCGCTTCGGCTTTTGTGATTATCGTCGTAAGAAAAGGAATAGTATCTTGCATAAGACCGATTATATCACATCGAAGTGGCTTTAACAAGAAAAAATCGTATTGACCTTTTAACAAGATTAGTATAAAATATATTTACTATGAAAAACAAAAGATTTTTGAAAATAACGCTGATTGCCGCGGTTGTCGCGCTTCTTTGCGCCGCGCTTTGCGGATGCAGTCTTATACAAGGAATTTTGCACCCGGAAGGGAAGTTTGCGCTGTCCGAAAGAGAGATAACGCTGAAAACCGGCGAAACGTACGACGTAACGCTCAGTAACGGGCGCACCGACGAGTTCACTCTGTCCACGTCGGACAAAACAAAGGTCGAAATATACGGGCGGACAAGCATAAAAGCCGTCGGGAAAACCAAAACCGCGGTCACGATTACCGCAACCAACGGCAAAGGCGACACGGCGGAACTTAAAGTAAACGTCGATTACGCCGACGTTTCAACGGTAAAAATCGGCGTTGAAAATCAATATCAGTTGTTGCAATCGGGCGAAACGCCGAAAAGCGTCGATTTTTCCGCAACGCTCAACGACGGCACGAACCCAGACACCGTCTTTTCGTGGAAATTCACGAACGGCGCGGGCGAAGAAGTCGCGACGGCAAGCGGTAAAACCGCGTCGTATCTTCCCACGGCGGGAGAAATATATTTTGCCACCGTAACGGCGGGCGGAAAATCTGCAACCGTCGGATTCTGCGCCGCCAAGGAACTTCTTGTATATCTTGACAAATATCGCGTCGGGACGGAAGAAAAAATCGTCGTGCGCGCAAGATATTTCGACAACTCGCTCCCCGGCAAAACCGCGAAGGCGTACGTTTACGACGAAGGCGGGAATTTGATTTCCACGACGGATCTTAAACCAATCCGTTCAAAAGGCATAGGCGAGGTCAACGACACGATTGCCGCAATCGGAAAAGAAGGGGCGTTCACATTAAAAGTCGTTGTGGGCGAAGTAAGCCGCGAAGTTAATTTCGTCGTCAAGGACAACGTTGCCGCAAACCATATCGAAGTCGGCGTGACGGGAAATCTCAGCCAGACCACGGCGGAGTTGGTCACGTTCACGGCAACTCTTTCGCCCGCAAAAGCCGACGTCGAAAGCGTCAAATGGTACGTCAACGACAAGTATTATTCAACGGGCAAAACCTTTTCGTTTAAGCCGACGAAGAACGGCGAACATAAGGTAACGGCGGAAATAAACAAAATCACGAAAACAAAAACCATCGTATATCTTTCGGAACACGACGAAGCGTGGTATTACGCCTCGCACTTCCACGACTACGGCGGATACGCGCAAAACAGATATATAACGTCCAAGGAAGAACTTAAAAACCTTATCCTTTTCGTTCTGGAAAACAAAATCGCGGAAATCAAGTTTTACGCGGGATACGCGACGCCCGAAATCGTGAAAAACGACGTGTCGGAAGTCAGGGATTGCGTTGAAGAGTCGGGCATTATCCCGGGATATTCGCTTGAAACGAGCGGCAACGAATTTACGATAAAATTCAGGTTTTTCGCCGACGAGGCAGGTCTTGTCCCGACGGTCAATTCGCCCGAGTTTGACGCGCCAGACGTTTTCACCGACGCCGTGCAAAACACGTATTCGAAACCCCATTACGACAACGTAAAGAAAACAAGAAACTTTTATATCGACGGCGTGAAAGAAACGATGAGCGTGTCGACAAGCAATATGCTTTACAAGGCGGTGGCATGGGGCTACAAGCCCGTATTTATGGGTTCGCAAGCCGACAATTTGCAACAAATATACGATAACGCGAAAGACGCGCTTTCTTATATTGTGTCCGACGAAATGAGCGAATACGAAAAAGTCCACGCAATCTACGACTACATAATCTACAACGTGCGCTACGACCACGACTGTGCAAACGCCGAAGATAAATATGTAAGCGGAAATCTCAGCCTTAACGAAAAAATGAAATATTACGGATATTACCTTGAAGGGATATTCCTTAATAAGTTTTATAAGAAAGATATGCACGCCGTCTGCGACGGAAAGTCGAAAGCGTTCGTTTTAATGTGCGGAATCGAGGGTATCACCGCCGTACGTATCAGCGGAGAAGCGTCAAGCGACGGAAAAAACTTCGGCGGACACGCCTGGAACAAAGTCCTGCTTGACCTTAACGGCACGGGGGACAAGGAATGGTATTTCGTCGACACGACCTGGGGCGATGTCGGCGACGACAGCAAGGAATTTTTGTCGCACGCCTACTTCCTGTTGTCCGACGACGAAGTGAAAAACATCCACGTTGAAAAGACGGGACACGGTTACCCGAAAGCGGAAGGAAAGTTCGATTATTACGCGCACGAAACTTATACGTCAAGCGGCACGGAATACAATTACGTTATCACAAACAAAAATCTGGCGGCACAGCAAATGGCGCGCGCGTTGAAAACGCTCCCGAAATCGACGATTGTGGAGTTTGAATTTGCGTTTTCCTTAACCAAGGACGCGGCGAAGAATTACGCAAAAGAAGCGATGCAAAAGGCAGGGCGCGGGCTTGAAGGATACAGCTATGCGATAATACGCTCAAACGTTCTGGTGATTATGATCGGCGCCGCTGCGTAATCAGCGCAAATAACAGTTCAACAATACAAAATCCCACAATAAAGCCTGCGATTTGGTAAAATCTTATGTTACCGCCGCAGGTTTTTTCAAGCGCGAAAAACAGCATTGCTAGCGTTACCGCCGTAAAAATAACGTCGGAAAAGAACGCGAAAAACTTTTTCTTCACGACGCGGCGCAATCCGCGAAGAAAGGCATAAAGCACGCCCGACGTCATTCCGCAAAGAATCATCGAAAGAAAGATAAAACTTTCGGAAATTATCGAGTGCGTCATTTGAAAATCTTTTTGATAAGTCCCGCCTTCGTGAGCGTTTCCGAAAACCTGATTTCTTTCACTCTGCCGGTTGCCGAAAGCCGTCCCGAGTCAAGGTTGATTTCGGTGACGGAAAGCCCTTCGCCAGTGATTGTCAACGTTTCCTTGTTTTGCATCAATACGATCGACTTGTCGCCCGACGAAATCACTTTTGAAACGGACGTAACAGCCAGATGGTCGTTTTCGAGCGCGAGCGCTCCTCTTTTTTCGTTTTCCATAAAAACAATGTATGCTTTGAGTTTTCATAAATTGACAAACTCTTATTACTTGTTTATAATAGTTGTATTATTTTAGTGAGGGACTTATGTTATTCGGAGTAATCGACATAGGCAGCACGTCCGTAAGGCTTATGATGACGGACGGCGAAAAGGTCGAAAAAAGGGTGAACACGACGCGTCTTGCCGAGAATATGGACGAGATGAACACGTTGCAACCCGTCAGTATCGAACGTACGGCTCAGGCCGTTGCGGAGTATTATTTCGTTGCGATGCAAAACGGCGCGGAAGACGTCTATGCCTACGCGACGGAAGCGGTGCGCTCCGCGAAAAACAAATACAGGTTCGTCGACAGAGTCAGGGAACTTTGCGGGCTTGAAATCGACATTCTGGACAAAAAGACCGAGGCGGAAATCGGGTTCTTGGGCGCAAGCACGAAAGGCAGATGCTGCGTTATCGACATGGGCGGCGCAAGCACCGAAATTTCGGTCGGCGACGGCGAAAACATATTATATTCCAAAAGTTTGCCGTACGGCATCGTCAGGCTTTCCGCAATCGAGCGTGAAAGAATCGAAATGACGCCGTTCATCAACGACTGTCTTCTGGGATACGGCGAAATTCCGCCGTTTGACAACGTCGTCGCAATCGGCGGCACGATATCCACGATGGCGGCGATGAAAAACCAACTTGAAACATACGATCCGAACGTCGTCAACGGCTCGGTGCTGACGCTTTCCGACATCGAAAACATGTACGACAAAATCAGCAAAATGACGATGGAAGAACGTCGCCACGTGAAAGGACTCCCCGAAAAGCGCGCGGACATCATCGCCCCGGGCATACTTATGTACTCGCTTATTCTGAAATATCTCGGCGCGGACAAACTCACCGTCAGCGAGGGCGACGGCGCGGAAGGCTATCTCATCAAACTCGGCGTATTGCCGCACGGGTTCAGGGCAATTTATCAGAAGATAATTTAATTTAAGGATATTTATGAAAAATCTTACAAGCAGCGAACTTCGCAAAATTTATCTCGACTACTACAAATCGAAGGGACACGCCGTTATTTCCAGCGCGTCGCTTATCCCCGAAAACGATCCGACGGTATTGTTCACGACGGCGGGCATGCACCCCCTCGTACCGTACCTTCTCGGCGAAAAACACCCCGCGGGCAACCGTCTGACCGACGTGCAAATCTGCGTCCGCACGGGCGATATCGAAGAAGTCGGCGATCCGACGCACTGCACGTTTTTTGAAATGCTGGGCAGATGGTCGCTCGGAGATTACTTCAAGGAATACGCAATTTCTTGCTCGTACGACTTCTTGCTGAATCATCTTGAATTCGACAAAGACAAATTCGCGGTTACCGTTTTCAAGGGCGACGAAGACTGCCCCCGCGACGACGAAAGCGCGGAATTCTGGAAAAAGATGGGCGTCCCCGAAGACCGCATTTTCTTCCTTCCGAAAGAAAACAACTGGTGGGGTCCCGCCGGCGTTACCGGTCCTTGCGGTCCCGACACCGAAATGTTCATCGACACGGGAAAACCCAAATGTTCCGACGATTGTTCGCCCGCGTGCGACTGCGGCAAGTACGTCGAAATTGGTAACGACGTCTTTATGCAATACTTCAAAAACGCCGACGGCACCTTCTCGCCGCTTAAACAAAAGAACGTCGATGAGGGAATGGGGCTTGAACGTATGCTTTGCATTCTGAACGGATACAAATCGGTTTATGAAACCGACTTGTTCAAACCCGCAATCGCGCTCATCGAAAATCTTTCGGGACACAAGTACGACGAAAGCGAAACCGTCACAAAAGCGATGCGTATAATCGCCGACCATATCCGCACCTCGACCTTCCTTATCGGCGACGTGAAAGGCATTGTGCCAAGCAACGTCGACCAAGGATATATTCTTAGGAGACTTATCCGTCGCGCGGTGCGTTTCGGACGCATCATCGACCTTCCCGAGCGTTCCCTTTCCAAAATTGCGGAACAGTATATTTCGCAATATCAGGACGTTTATCAGTATCTTTTGACCAATAAAGACAGGATTGTGTCGGAACTTGACAAGGAAGAAATCAGATTCTCCAACACCTTGCAACAAGGTTTGAAGGAGTTTGAAAAGGTCATCACGCACATTCCCACAAAGACGATAAGCGGGAAAACCGCATTCCGTCTTTACGATACTTTCGGATTCCCCATCGAGATGACGGAAGAACTCGCGCACGAAAACGGGTTCGAAGTCGACGTACAAGGATACGAAGACGCGTTCAAGGAACATCAGAAAAAATCGCAGGCAGGCGCGGAACAGAAATTCCACGGCGGACTTGCGGACAATTCCGAAGAAACCGCAAAACTCCACACTGCAACGCACCTTTTACATTCCGCTCTTATGAAGGTTCTGGGCGGCGAGGCGCGCCAGCGCGGCAGCAATATCACTGCCGAAAGATTAAGGTTCGACTTCGGTTTCGACCGTGCAATGACGGCGGACGAAATAAAAGCGGTTGAAGACCTTGTCAACGAACAAATCAAAAAGAATATCCCCGTCGTGTGCGAAGAAATGACCGTTGACGAAGCGAAAGCGCAGGGCGCAATCGGTATCTTCGACAACAAGTACGGCGAAAAGGTAAAAGTTTATACCATCGGCGATTTCAGCAAGGAAATTTGCGGCGGACCGCATGCAAACAACACGGGCGACTTAAAATCTTTCAAAATCACGAAAGAACAGTCAAGCTCCGCGGGAGTCAGGCGTATCAAAGCCGTCATCGGTCAATAAAACCGAAAAAAAGAAAACCCAACCAAAAAAACAAAAAGAAAACACAAAACCAACGCGGTTTTGTGTTTTTTATTTTGCCGTTCAGCGGTTGCTTTCAAGGAATTTGTCGATATAGTTGCCGACGCTTAACGCGTGTTCCAGATATTTATCGGGCGAGGCGTCGTAAACGTAGGCGGCGTCCTTCGTTTCAAGCGTGGTCGTGCCGCGGTAACTCGTTTTCGCAAGGCGGGGAAGCGTGTACTGCCAGTCGATGCTGCCGTCAAAGGGTATGAAGTGGGAATCCTTATCGGCGAAATTGTCGTGCAGGTGCAGGGCGAAAACCCTGTCGCCGAAAAGCCCCAGCCAATCCTGAACGCGCCAGTAGTGGTCGTGTCCGACGTCATAGCAAAGCCCGACGTAAGGCGACTTGAAATTTTCCAGAACGTAGGTGACGTGGTCTTTCGTGATGACGTTTTCAAACGCAAGTTTCACGTTTGCGTTTTCTGCAAATTTCACAAGGTCTTCGATACGATTCGTGCCGATTGTCGACACAAAAGGCGGAAAATCGCCGTGCGTCAGGTGGCAGACAACCGTTTTCACGCCGTGTTTCGAGGCTGCCGCAATTTCGTCCTTAAAGCGGGAAATGCGTTCGTCCCCTTCCTTGCAGTCGATCCACATTTCGTTCAGGTGGTCGCAGCTTAAATGGAAGTTTTCAATGAAAAGCCCGGCGCGTTCGGCAAGGGTGGCGCGTTCGTCCGCGGATTCTTTGGCGTCGGGGCCGAGCCATATCATGACCGAGCCGAAGCCTTTTTCTTTGAACTTATCGAAGCGTTCCGCCATGCTAAGGTTCATTAAATTGTTTGACGTTAAACCGACCATATAATTATCATTACCTCGTTTGATAGGATTATAGCACCGATTTTAAAATATGTAAAGAGCGCGTTATTATCTTGTGTTCATAACGAATGACAAATTAACAAAAGTTTTGTATAATCGGACGTATGAGAATCGAGATTATCAACGGCTCCGTCGAGTACGACGGCAATACGGTGCTTTCCGAAATAAATTTTTCGGTGTCGGACAAGGAAAAAATCGCGCTTGTCGGCAGGAACGGCTCCGGAAAAACCAGCATATTGAAGTGCATTAGCGGGGAAGTGCCGCTTGTGTCCGGCACCGGCGACGAAAAATTCTCGTTTTCGATATCGGGCGCGCCGAAAATCGGATATCTTCAACAGGTGTCTTTGAACGACGAACTGACTCTCCGGCAGGAAATTTTGTCGGCGTACAAGGACGTCGTCGGGCTTGAAAACAAATTGCAGAACCTTCTTGACAAAATGAGCGAAAACCCGTCGGACGAAAACGTCGGCGCGTATTCGCGCGCAATGGAAAGGTTTGAAAATATCGGCGGATACCTTTATAAAAAGGAATATCTGACGGCGGTGAGCAAATTCGGGTTTTCCGCCGAAGACCTTGATAAAAAACTTTCGTGCTTTTCGGGCGGGCAGCGCACAAAAATCGCGCTTATGAAATTACTGCTTGAAAAACCCGACGTTTTACTTCTGGACGAGCCCACGAACCACCTTGACATCGCCGCGGTGGAGTGGCTGGAAGGATACCTTAAAAACTATAAAAATTCGGTCGTTATCGTGTCGCACGACCGTATGTTTCTGGACCGCATCGTCGGCGTCGTTTACGAAATCGAGTACGGCGTCACGACAAGATACAAGGGCAACTACACGGCGTTTTTGGCGCAAAAACAACAGGCGTACGACAAGGCGCTTAAAGACGCAAAATGGAAATCCGCCGAAATCGACAGGCTCCGAAAAATTGTCGAAAGATTCCGCTACAAGGCGACGAAAGCCGCAATGGCGCAGTCGAAACTGAAAGAAATCGAAAGGCTCGGTACTGTCGAAACCCCGCGCCGCTTCGACACTTCGACGTTTGCATCGTCTTTCCAGCCCGAGTACGAAAGCGTCAGGGACGCGCTGTTTGTGAAAGACCTTGTTTTCGGATACGATAAACCGTTGGGCGAAATATCGCTTGCCGTCGAAAGAGGACAGAAAATCGGCGTGATCGGCAGCAACGGCACGGGCAAATCTACGTTACTTAAAACGATAAAGGGGCTTATTCCGCCGCTTTCGGGCGACGTCCGATTCGGCGTGAAAACGCGCGTCGGATACTTCGACCAGACCATTGCCGCAACGAAAAGCGAGTTGAGCGTCCTTGAAGACTTCCGCGCGGAGTTTCCGGAACTTAACGACGGGGAAATACGAAAAACGCTGGGCGGATTCTTGCTTTCGGGCGACGACGTTTTCAAGTGCGTCAAAGATTTGTCGGGCGGCGAAAAGGTGCGCCTTGCGCTTTCAAAAATATTCCGCCGTCGTCCCAACTTCCTGATTCTCGACGAGCCGACCAACCACATGGACATCATCGGCAAGGAAACCCTTGAAAAACTGCTGATGGATTTTTCGGGCACGGTCATCGTCGTGTCGCACGACAGGTATCTTATAAACCGCGTCGCAAAAAGCCTTATCGTGTTTGAAAACGGCGGGGTGAAATACTTCGACGGCACTTTCGACGAGTACGAAGAAAGAGAAAAAGAAACCGCGGAAGAAGTCGCAAAGGAAAAGCCCGAAAAGACCAAAAAAACCGGCGGGGAACGCTACGTCGAAAGTAAGGAAGAAGCGCGGCGCAAACACCGCGTCGAATTTTTGGAAAAAAAGATCACCGCGCTTGAAGAAGAACTAAGCCGGGCGCAGGCAAAACTCGACGACGAAACCGTCAACACCGACTACAAAAAAGTAATGGCGGTCGAAGAAGAAATAAAAACGATTGAAGAAAAGCTTGATCCGCTGATAACTGAGTGGACGGAACTTTCGGAATAAAAATCGGGATAACGCAAAATGCGTTATCCCTTCTTTTTTTTGACGTTTATCTTCCAAAAACGAAAAAGTAAAGATTTGTTTTTGAACAGATAGTGGTTTTTATTTTATTTCGACGACTTCGTAGCCTTCGTTTGTTACCGCGGATTTCAACACGTCGTTACTTACGTCCGACGTAAGAGTTACGACCGCCGTTTTGTTTTCAAGCGACACTTCGACGTCTTTGACGCCGTCGACTTTTTGCAGGGCGGATTTCACGTGAGCCACGCAATGCGCGCACATCATACCTTCGATTTTCAATGTTTTTTTCATACTTTGTTCTCCTTTTTTAATTTCGGTATTTTTGGTTTTTGAAATATCGTTCACGTCGATTTTTACGACTTTTTTCCTGTGTTTTACGGGCTTGTCAAGGTTGATAAGATTAAGTCTTAACGCGTTCAGCACGACGCATACGCTTGAAAGGCTCATTGCCGCCGCGCCCCACATGGGATTCAGCGTAACGCCGAGCGGAGAGAACACGCCTGCGGCGATGGGAATGCACACGACGTTGTAAATAAACGCCCAGAACAGGTTTTCGCGGATATTCAGAAGGGTGCGACGGGAAAGGCTTATCGCGCGCGGCACGTCCGAAAGTTCCGACTTCATCAGCACGACGTCCGCGCTGTCGATTGCGACGTCGGTGCCCGCGCCGATTGCAATGCCGACGTCCGCGCGGGTAAGGGCGGGAGCGTCGTTGATTCCGTCGCCGACCATGACGACCTTTCCGTACTTTTGAAGGTTTGACAAAACGGCGTCTTTTTCGTCGGGAAGAACGTCTGGGATAACGCAGTCGACGTCGCAGGTTTTTGCAACCGCGTTTGCGCTGAGCGCGTTGTCGCCCGTAAGCATGGTTACGAACAGACCTTGTTCTTTCATTCGTTTTATCGCGCCCGCGCTTTCGGGTTTCAGCTCGTCCGACACGGCGATGACGCCGATAATTTTATTGTTTTTCGCAACGTACAACGGGGTTTTGCCGTCCCGCGCGAACTTTTCGCCTGTCGGGAAAGCGTCGTTTGCCGCCGCGCCGATATCTTTCATAAGGGCGGCGTTTCCGATGACGATTTCGTCGCCGCTCACGATTCCTTTCACGCCGTGTCCCGAAAGGTTTTCAAACTTTTCCGGGATGAAAACCGTTATGTTTTTTTCTTCCGAAAAGCGCACGATCGCCGTCGCAAGCGGGTGCGAACTGCCTTTTTCAAGGCTTGCGGAAAGCGCGATGATTTCTTCTTCGGACTCACCCGACAAAGCCGAAACGTCGGTGACGACAGGCGTGCCTTTCGTTATGGTGCCCGTCTTGTCCAGAACGACGATATCTGTTTTTCCCGCTTCTTCAAGGGCGGTTGCAGTCTTGAACAAAAGTCCGTTTTTCGCGCCTTTTCCGCTGCCGACCATAATGGCGACGGGGGTTGCAAGACCTAAGGCGCACGGGCAACTTATGACAAGCACGGATATGGCGTGCGTAAGGGAAGTAGCAAAGTTTTTCGTGACGGCAATCCACACGATAAAAGTAACGATTGCGACGCAAATGACGCTTGGCACGAATATTCCGGACACTTTATCTGCCGTTTTTGCAATCGGGGCTTTTGAAGCGGACGCGTCCTGCACAAGTTTGACGATGCGCCCGAGCGTGGAATCTCCGCCGACGGAAGTGGCTTTTGCGGTGATATAACCATTGACGTTCGTCGTGCCGGAAATAACCTTATCGCCGACGGATTTATCGACGG
>UMGP01008173.1_pt1 | contig 15632 bp, 23 predicted proteins | sample 1965291 | NCBI WGS metagenome assembly UMGP01 (sample SAMEA4836075, study PRJEB28245) | human gut metagenome | biome: gut microbiome; material: fecal sample | place: Denmark | collected 2008 | reverse complement strand
TACAACAAAATAAAAATAGGAGCTATGAAATACGATAGAATAAGAACACAACAATCGATAAACGCCCGGAAAAGCAGGAGCGCATGGGGAAGGGCGGTGAATGAGTATGCCTACGAACTTGCAGAAAGCATAGAAGACGGGAAAGAGTTTAAGGATATTAACTCATTCGCAATTGAGTTGCTAAACGGAGCGTGTGACTGGTGTGAATATTCGGAGGGCGGGTGCTCCTTGATTAGCGATTATGAAATAGCGGAAAGACTTTGCCCCCCCTCAAAATTCAAAAAGAAAAAATATGGTGAATTGCCTCCGTCTAGAGGCATGAGTTGGATTGCCCTGCAGGGAAGGGCATTGTGTGCGGCTAGTTATGTCGTTAAGTCTCACTTAAAAATAAAAAAACATGAAAGCGAAATATAGGATTGTCGTGTTAGGATGTTTGAAAAATCTAAACACGGAAAAAGAGGTTGTTGAAGAGTATCGGAAATATCTATCAACAATTTTTTTAAAAAAGCAAGTGATGTCGTTTAGCGTGATCTATGGCGACGACAAAAAAATAATGGGTGCGATTGTGGCAACAGGGCATCAAATTGAGATAATTTCAGGAGGGCGTAAAATAGCACAACTTGTCAACAAAATGAGAAATGAGAGATTATTGAAGAATTAAAAAGAAAGAAACTTCCGGTCGCACTCTCACGAGTGCGTGGATTGAAACCCGTTAGAAAATGAAAGTATATCAATTTGAGTTTGAAAACCCACAAGAAGAAAGGCGGATCTTCCCTACCTCCTATCTAAATTTCAATCACGGTTTTCGGTGTTTTTTTTCGGCGATAAAAGATGATTGGAGAATAGGCTCAATCATAGAAGTTTTTATCGCAAACAAACACCCTAGGAGATTGATTTTCAGAATAGAGAGCCGTCCGGAAGGCGATTTGATTAGCGATTTTCGGAAATGCCCGCTAATGGAAAATAAAGAATATAGGTTTAATTTTAAAACATTAGAACTAAATGAAAAGAGATATTGACTTGTTTCTTGGCAAAGTATCAAAAATAATAAAAAAAGAACTCGTAATTTACACCTACCCAGAACTAAAAAAAGAAATTTATAATAAACATGACGCTTTTGCATTAGGTCTTGATTCTGTTGCTATAAAATCCATTTTAGATTTTTGCTATCAAATTTACAAATATTCCATGGAAGCACAAAATCTTTATAAAAGCGATTTACTAAATATTAGGTTGTTTTTACAGACCTACCTAATGGAGAACGCTAAAACTGAACGATTAAAAAAACTTATAAAAAAATATGAAGAATATAAAAAATAAAATTCAAAAAATAATTATCGATACAATTATAATTATTTTTGGACTACTGATCTATTTTAGCCTGATGTTCGCATTAGGACTTTGACGAGCAAAAGAAAGAGCAAAAGAAAGAGAAATCCTCTTGTTTGCGACAACAAATCAAGCTAGAATGCTATATTTCAAGCTTGATAGGTAGCCTTAACTTGGAATTCTCAAATGTTTTTCATAGACCACTATCACAAGAACTATTTCATAAAATAAGGATAGAGACAATCAATTATCTAATCAGAAACGGAGTTAAAATGACATATCCTACCTATCAGCAATATACTTTCGTGAAAATTTTTTACGAAACGCCCGAAGAAGAAAATAAAGCTTTTTTCTCATGGAAGGCATCAAAAACATCATCACAAAAAACGCAACAAAAAACCAATAACCAAACAAAAAAACATGTGTATCATTGCTTACGGAATCAAGAAAGATATCGGAAATAAACGTTTTCAAAATTGCCTAACAAACAATCCAGACGGATTTTTCCTTCTAGGGTTTAAGAGAGGGGCCGAAGATAAAAAACCGGAATTTCTGATTAGAACTCTTCTAAAAAAGGAGGTTGTGGCCACATGGGAAAAAATCCCTAATGATTACATAGTCCTTATTCACGCTAGAATCAAAACTCATGGATCTATTTCTGAAAAAAATGTTCATGGGTGGAACGGTGATGATTGGTATTTTTGTCACAATGGCGTACTATCAATCAAAAATAAAGGAGACCTTACAGACAGTGAAACGTTCATTCAACCACTGTAGCCTTTATTTAGGCTACAGTGGTTTTTTATTACACTTTTGTTTTCTGGTGGTTAAGGGAACACTAACTTACCGCCTCTTCGATCTGTTCGAGGAAAAAGGTTCGTTTTTTTGAATTCAAAATTGTTAAAAAATTAGAATCATTTCTTTTTTTCAGCAAGGCAATAAAATCGGAGTATGAATTCACACTCATCCGCACTCCCTCAAAATCGTCCAGCACTAAGAGCTGGTTTGATTGCGCTCTATTTATCAGGTGTGCGTCCTTTTTATAACTGGCCATTTCTCTTTCCAGTTCAGGGGCTTTCACATACAAAGCTGATCTGCCGTTCCATAATTCCTGTGATATCAAATAGCATGCGGAAAAGGTTTTTCCCTTTTCCGGGGTGCAGACAAATAAGCATCCGCTACTTAAGTTTTTCAGGATTGGAAATATCCGGCTCTTGTCGATCTTTCCATTCACGCAAGCATCATAAAACCCTTGAGGCACGCCGGATTGCCTCAACCGTTTTTTCCATGATGCTATGCGTTCTTTTTCTTTTTCTTTTCGCCGCCATTCTTTCGCTTCCTGTTCTGTTGTTTGCGGTATTTTGTCTAATCCTTTCAATATTTCTTCTAAATTCAGTATGTCTTTTGCCAGTTTCGGCTCGGAAATACGTTCCATTTCTTCTAAGGGATAGTCATGGGAATGGTGATTCATCCTGATTTTACATGAATTTGGAAAGGGCATTTTTTGTGAAATCGTCAATGGGTAAAACAAAGTTAGCATAGGGCATATGGGTAATAAAATCCTTGTCCTCAATTAGTGGCGTAATTTCCCCAGAGAAGGTTCTATTTGAAATGTGGAGGTAATAAAGAGATTTCAAAAAATCTTTATTAGGTTCATCCTCTAAACCAAATGCTTCTGGGTAAAAAGCTCGAAGGTTAGTGAGCTTCTTTACGGAAAGTTGTGTAGGCATCCATTTAGCCTTATTCCACACCATTGGCGTGATGTTGAAACCCACACGTTGCATCATGAGCTTGCAAAGGGCTTCGTTAGTATTGGCGAACTTGGAGAATGCTTCTAATTGTTCTGTTGGTAGTGCTTTCGTCATGTCGTTTTTGTACCACATGTTTTGACATGCACAAGAAAAAAAATAAAAAAAGATTGCCATGTGTGGGAGAAAAGATACAATGAGGGCATGTCAGACAACCCAGAACAATTGACCACAGTCCCGGCAGAAGGCTTGTCCATGATAGCACCTCTTGCTGGAAATCCGCTTGCTAACGTGCTTTCCAACAAAGAATCGCTAGAGGCGCTTGCTTCTATATATATAGCAAAGCAGATGCCGAGAAACATGATGGAGGTTTCCTCCAAAATTAGACAGCTTTGCTCCTTCCGTCATTTGGCTAACACCGCATTCTTTGAATACAAAAGGGGAGGCTCTAGTATTTCAGGAGAGACAATCCATTTAGCAAATGCGTGCCTTACCGCTTATGGGAACGCAGAAGCTGGGTGGAGAAAGATAGGTGAACATGTAGATGAAAAAGGAAGGGTTTGCTCCGACTGTATAGCTTTCTGTTGGGACAAAGAAAACAACATAAGAAGGGAGATAGCCTTTTCTGTTCCGCACTACAGGGACACAAAAGACGGTGGATATCCTCTTACATCCGATAGAGATATTTATGAACTTTGTGCTAATATGGCCTCTAGGCGCATCAGAGCGTGCATTTGGGCGGTATTGCCGGACTTCATTAGGCAAGAGGCGGCAGAGGCTTGCCAAAACACGCTAAGAGCCACAGATACACCTATTGCTGAAAGAATAAATGGATGTGTAATAGCCTTTTCCAAAATCGGAGTCTCCAAAGAAATGCTTGAGGCTTACCTTAAACACAAAATTGAGACTAGTAAGGAATCTGAAATCGTAATGCTTATTGGTCTCTTCAACGCCATTAAAACCGGGGCCATAAGTAAAGACGAAGCTTTCTCCAACGAAGAAGACAAGTCGCCAGAAGCTCCCATATTCAAAAAGAAAGAAAACAATGAAAACGCTTAAACATCTGCTGTCTAACATTGTATGGATTATGAGTTTGAGGCGTATGTAGATTGGGAGCCAGAAGATGAATAACAAAAAAAATACACGAGAAATAATGAAAACAAAAGATACGGAAAGACAAGGATTGCCTTCATGTTCCAGCTTAGCACGGCTGGCGTTATGTCCACACTCATTGAGATATGACGTTGAAGGAGTAGAGACAACCTCTGAAATGGCTGAAAGAGGCAACAGGATTCATCAATACCTTGCATACCAGAACATACTACTCACCGAAGAAGAGACGAAACTCATGCTTGCATGCAAAAGAATCGTGACAGAAGTTTCGTCGATTTGGGCGGGAGAAGACAAGTTCGAGGAATTAATGAAGGAGGAAAGATGTTTCTTTTTCGAGGGGGACAATGCAATCTTTTCTGGGAAACCCGACTTAGTTTTAGGCAAGTCTGACGAAGAGGGATTCCATTTATTGATTATCGACTATAAGACAGGGCCTTTAGAGCCGGAGTCCACACAAATAAACCACCAGCTTAGAGGGTTGGCCCTATGTTGCAAGCAACACATCGAAAGGAATTATCAGGACTGCAAAATAAAATCAGTCTCTTGTGCCATTGTTCAACCTCTGGTGACTTCTTATCCTGTTATTGTGAGGTACAGCGAAGAGGACATCAAAGAGGCAGAAAAAGAAGTCATTGAGATATGCGAACGCACAAGAAAGAGCCTTCCACCTCAAGCTAACAGCTATTGCAGGTACTGCAAGGGTTTTGCTGAATGCAAAAAGCCGTTAGAGGTGGTGCAAACAATCACTACCCCCGCTACAGCTTTTTCTTCTAAGCTGAAACAAATGAATCCAGAAGAACGCTCTAAGCTATATTTTACAGCTAAATTGGCCTCGAAGGTGGCCAAAGAGATAGAAGAATCATGTTATGAGTTGCTGAAAAATGGCGAAGAGATTGACGGCCTTGGTTTAAAAGAAGGAAATACGGTTCGTAGCTTTAAAAACGAAGGGTTATCTAGGGTTCAGCAAGTCATTCCTCTTGGGGACATGATGGAAGCCGTTAGTGTTTCAGTCTCTAAGCTGGAAGAGGCTTTTCACAAACACCAAAACATTGTGAACGGGAAGCAGTCTAGAAAAGCATCGAACGAACAATTCAATAAAATCTTTGGAAGCTATATCGTCGAAAAAAAACAGAAAGAAAGGATAGTTAAAAAATGAGCGCAAAATGTCCAATATGTCATAACGAGTATTTCATTGTTAAGGATATCGTGTGTACTGGCCTTGGTAAACAAGGCTATCCTTTTGGAAAGAAGGCATATATCCCTAAATGTTCTAAGTGTGGTTATCAACTCGACCCGTGTTCCTCGGAGGAAGAAACTCTTTTAAGAATCAGGAGATTCGCAACCGATATTCTTGTCTCTTCCTTAGTTATGCATAAAAACTTAAACAAGGTTACACATCATCCGAAAACAATCACCCAAGAAGAGCTTTCCAGTTGGCAATACGAAAGGAGATAATGCGTAGCATGGATTTGTTTCAATATGAAAGGAAGGTTAGAGTGTACAATATCGCCAAACAAATATGTAATGTTTTCAGTAAATTTTTAGGTGTTAAAGAGACTGTCCCACAGCTCAAAAAACATCTTGAGGAAGAGGTAGAAGAACTTCTTTCGGCCAAAAACAAGAAGGAAATGGCGTTTGAATGTGCAGACGTTATCATCCTTTGCATGAGAATACTTATCGTTAGCGGCTACAAAGACCCTCTTGCTATCATAGACAAAAAAGGTAAGATTGTCCTCAACCGCCTTGAAAAAGCAGTAGGAATCCAAATGAGAACACCCGGACTAGACGGGCGTGAGGCGTATAGGTTGGCAAAACAAGAACTAGAATATGGAAAAGACAACTAAAAGGGGGCGACCTCCTAGGAAAAAAGAGCCAGAAGCAGAGGTTTTGCATACAACAGCGGAAGCCATTTGCGAAATTCAGAAAAATCCAGATACAGAATTTGAACAAAACTCTGTGTTCGGTGTTGTGGTGTTGAAAAGAAGCCGCAATGGGGGGATAGTGATGACTCAAAAGGACTCCCGATTTGAGCTTGTCGATTTCAGATTCCCAGTATCAGAGAAAAAATCATGGAAAAAGACAAAGTAATCGCCAACGTTTTTAGAGATTTCAGTTGTTGGGTTGGGCTGGATTTATCCCTGACGGCAACAGGGCTTTCCGTCCTTTACCAAGACATCAAGCTGGACGGCTACAGATATACCCTCACAAGCCCCCACAAGGGGCCTAGGCGGCTCTCCGAGTTCGCTAACCATATAAAGCTCGCCGCAGAACAAATATTGGCCTACAGGCCCGCTAGCGAAGTTCTGGTGTGTATAGAGAATTATGCCTTCTCGCAGTTTGGGAAAATCGTCCACCTAGGAGAACTTGGCGGCGTTGTGAAACAAAACCTGTTTGATGCAGGATTGTCCAATATTTTGGTTTACCCACCGACTACCCTAAAAAAATTCGCAACAGGAAAAGGTGTTGCAGAGAAAGGGCTGGTGATGACCAATGTTTACAAACGCTGGGATGTAGATACATCCAACAACAACGAAGCGGATGCATACGTCCTCTCTCGTTTAGGTCATTGTTTATGCTATCCTGAAACTTACACAGAGTTCCAGCGTGAGGCATCTAAAAAATTCCAGCTGGCATAATAGGCATGCTATACATAAACAAGCTTACCGATAAACAGTTTTATAACGTTCTCGGAGGTTATGCAAAAGGAGTGAGACTAAGGAAGCTCCTCAAGAGATATCATTATACGCCTAACATGTTCATCAAGGACACTTTAAGGGGGAATAAAATCAAGGCTATGGACTTTTGTTTAGCGGCCAGCAAACACTTTCAACGCCGGGCAGAGCTATACAGAAAAGACTTTAAAACCAAGAGATGTATTCCTCTTAACCTGATAAACCCCCGAAGGACAAGACGGGCGGGGATTTCCGCTTACCACAAACAGGCTCCCTTGTCTAAAATGGAGTTGGAGAAAATAGATGATTTCTTTTTTGGCTGACAGTTATTTTTTCTTCCTGCCAATCCGTAACCAGTTTGCGGCCTTGTTCATCCATTGAGCGGCGCTTTGAGCAAAAACCTTTCCGTCGCCGATAGCGGCAATATCTTTGGGGTCGCCCATATTGGCAAGCTCAATATCCATGAAATCAATCCAGCCGGGGAGGCCCTTAAACTCTGTGCAGGGGTTGAATCCGTATTGTCCCCACCCCTCTTTTTCCAACAACGAATGCGACGTATGAAGAAGCCTGAAACCAAAAGGCCCTTGAGTATTTGAAGAGACGATTTTCTGATAGGTACTGCGATTAGAAGTGACGTATGATGTCCGCAACCGCAAGATAAAATCAACCTTCATATTGTCCCACCTGTTAGACATAAACAGGTTCACATCCCTTGTGAGAGGAACTATGTCCAGAGATGGATTTAGAAGCTCTTTATCCAGAAGTTCTACTAGGTTTGATGCGATATTAGTTAGAACTTTATCTTGCTTGTCGATAGCGATAATGACATTCATTTGTTTTGAAGAGAGGTAACAGTATAATCAATGCGCCGAATAAGCTCTACCTGTTGAGCCATTGCTTCTGAAATCTTCAATGTCGCATGAGCTTGGTCTTGTTGCAACTTTAGCATGTCCTGCCGCATTTTTACGTTGTCCTGATACAGAAAGAAGCAACACACCAAAGGAGCGAACAGGATTACAATCTCCTTATAATCCTTAACAACTTGAAGAAGAGAAGCAATTTTTGTTGTCGGCATTAACGTCACTTCTTGAGTTTTTGGACGACAGGAGGCTTGCCGGAGATAATGAGGTTCCCGTTTTCGTCAACGCTATAGCTAATCTGCCCACCCTGTTCACCAGACAAAGTAAACGATGTGTTGGCACAACCAGTAGTGCAGAAAAAGGCAATAACAGCACCAATGATGGCGCTGACAAGGGCAATCCATTTGGCAGGAACACCCTTTTCCTCTGCAAACTCTGCCGCATGAGTCAGGACGATAGAAGAATATCCTTCGTCAAGCATCCATGTGGCAAGCTCACACGCCTTGGTGTGGTCTTCGGGAACACTAGTATCTAACCCAGCCTGAACAGCAACAGCCTCTACTAGCGCTTCGAACGTGTAAGTTGTCTTCATACATGGACAAATAACATTCATTGTTTTCCTATACAAACAAAAACTCCGCACTACTAACGCATTTTACGCCCGTAGTGCGGAGGTCTTACGAGGGAGCCGGGAAGGTTGACCTACGGTATATACCACACTTCCTACTTTTATATGATTAGTTGTTTGATTTGGATTGATTTTTACCCTAGCTCATAAACTCATATGGCAGGGTTTTGCTACACCTTCCTAGCAACAAATAGTTGCTGACTCAAAACAGTTTTAATTTCATCTACTTGTGAAACTAAAAATGATTCTTGTCCGGCTACCTCGTAAAGATATTCGCAAATCTCGTCACATTCTTCCCTAAGCACCTCAAGAACTTCGTCATCACTAGGCGTCTCTGTTAAGGAAACCTCCTCCATAACGATGTCTTTATCTGGGCTTAGGGAATTGCCTGAATAGGACTCTTTGAATGTGTCGAAAAGCTTTGAACACTTTTTATACATTGTCCCTGTTGCCTCATGAACCCAACCTCGCTCGGTTAGCTCATGAACATTGTTCAGGAACGTTAAAAAGTTATTCAAGACTGCAAGGTTAATCTTCTTCTTCATCGGAACGCTTCGCCTCAATACTAGGGAAGCTAGCGCACTTATCAAGTCCAAATCCTCGGATGGTATAAATTAAAGGTTTGATAAATTCTTCCCAAGAAGCGGAAACGAAGAGTGCCTTTTTCAGCTTCTTCATGTAAGGCTTGGATTTAATCTTATAGAAATACTTTTTATCAAAGCCAATCATTTTGCATTCGACTAGACCCGCCACAACAAGCGAATCAGTCTTAGCGTTTTCACCAACATGGAAAACAGGCGTTCCGATAAGATTGGAGATTTTCTTCTTAATGGTTGTTTTATCCTCTTCGGAAATATCCAATTCGTCAACTAAGTCGATAACGTCAGGACTGACTCTATACCAGACGTTGCAATCAGGATTTAAATCAATACCTTTCTTACACAAGTATTCAAAATCAGCCATAAACATGGCGCTCCTAACAGGATTATCGTCAAACATGGCAATAAGCCCTCTCAACAGGCTTTTCGGAAATTCCTCTCCGTTTATTTTTTTTCGTTCCATACTATTTATTAGTTTTGGTTATTGGTTGTTTTTCGTTAGGAGCTACATGGTGTATTTCCTGAACGATGTAGCAATACTAATAAGCAACGAGAGAGTAATCAATGTTTTTTTTTTTTTGAAAATGTCACACAGAAGAGAGAAAAGTTTTTGTTTTCCTCTCTTATAAATTCGCGCGCGCGTATATACGGTGTAACGTCCTTTGTGGTTGGAGACGGTAGTTAATAACTTCGAAGTGGTCTATGTTATCGTTTCGCTAACACCTTCGAACTTGGCTCTCTTGTTAGCCGCTCTATGCAACCTGTTAGTCGAACGAAGGAATAAAACTGATAATTAAATATTAAATGGTTTATTCTTACATACTTTATCTAACCAACGTGTTCCAAATTAGAACTGTTTTAAAACCATTTATTTTCTAATCCCTTTGTTTCTCTAACCAAGCCCACAACTTTGTTTGGCTCCATAGCCGATAGGCGTAAATCAAAACTTTTGAAAAATCATGAAGGATATGCTTGCCATATCCGAACTCTTTTCTTGTAGAGAACCAAGTTATTTGCTAAACACTTGGTTGTTGCTAACCACGAGGGAGATTGAGCCTTGGAGCGGCCAAAGGAAGACAATCAACTTAACCGCCCTGTTCCTTGAACAAGATTTTAACGACACACCCCTCAAAAAATCAAGCCTAAAGTTTGACATAAAAAACGCTCGAAACGGAACATTGTGTGACATAAGTATATGGTTATTAGTTAATTATAGTTGTGTCATACAACACATATTTTTTACATCAGGCCTGTTTCAAGACAAAAAAGAAGAGCAGCTTCGGGTAAAACATGAGAAAAAACCCCGAAGCTGCTCCGCTCGAATATGCACAACGAAAGAAGAAAAGAATTCTTCCAAGAGCATTAGACCAAATCCTGTTCCTTTGGTCAACTGTAAAGTTTTTCTTTACAGTTCATCCAACTTGTAAGCTTTCCTTACAAGTTCATTACTTCATAGTCGATACAAAGGCATTCCAACGGTCTGCGGCTTGCCGCTTGTCATCTCCTCCGTGAATAGAGATTGCGTGAGGTAGGGGAGATTCCCCTGAACAGACTACATAACGATGAACTTCGCCGGGATAGATAGTTTCTTCTACTATTTCGGGTTCTTTGCCGCAGTAAGGACAAGGGCGAGGTCTGTTATTGTGTTCCTCCACCATTTTCTGGATAAGCTTTCTTTTCCCCTCTTTCAACCTCTCTCCGTACATTTGGAAGATAGGTTCCATTGCATTAGTTTTTTTTGTGTTCATTTGTTTGCTTCTTTGAAAAAAACAGCCCCCCCGCTTTTAACGGAAGGGCTGCCCTGAATGATTAATAATACTATACAATGCTACGCCAATAGCAACTGTTGGTATACTAGGATGAAGTGTTGTTCATGTCGAGTATTTATTCTAACCTTGTTCCTGCTATCCATTTTAAGAACTCCATCAAATCCTTGTCTTTCTTTTTTAGAGCAGGAATCTCGCGTGACGTGAAAATTTTTACAGCTACGCGAGGCGCAGGAAGTTCTATTGAGACGTGTCTAGCAGAAACTTTTATTTCTACCGTTTCTGTCGGTTCATCAAGGCTCGGGAAAAGCACAGCTTCCGTGACAATCCAATCCTCTTTTAATGAGGCAAGTTCCTGTTTGTGTTGCACTAATGAAGCGTATTTCATACATGCCCTCTGGAGCATCTTCTGGGAGTGTCACAGCAACAGCACTGCCTGTGGCTAATTCAGCTGATTGGATTGTTGTATTATATAAATACATTGCTATTGATTATAAAAGAGTTATGCCCCCCCGAAATCGGGAGAGGGGACTATCACGCAGGCATATCAGACGTGACAAGGAGCTTGTCACCGATAGCCCACATAGATTTGTCGGTTAGATAGTAAATACAGTTGTTTGCTTTTTCGCTAAGAGCGTTATACTCCGCTTCCGTCATTTCCACATAGCGCATAGTATTTTCCAACAGGCTCTTCACTTGGATAATATTAGCGTCAACGTAGTTTTTGTTAGCCGCTTGGTTTTGCATAGTAGGAATTGGAACTACAGGAGACGCAGAGAAGGTCTTAGTGCCGCCTATGGTTTGTGTTGAAATTATGTCAACAGTCTGCTGGAATCGTGTATTAACATACCCTAGAGTTACAGCCTCTGTCGCTACCGTTGCTTCTGCAATTTTAAGGGGCTGTGTAAACTTCCATTTCCCTGAAATGTTGTAGTCAGAAGCGGGGTCAAAGCTTGAGCCGCCGCCGGACGACGCACCGGGGACGGCGATACTAAAATTTGCCGGTGTTACAAGCCATTGTACATCGCTACTCCCCACGTTTACAAAAACAAAGGGAGAAATTGCAATAAACGGGATTTGCCTAGCTGTTTCAATTTTCTCGTAAAGCATGCTAAACATATCCGGCTCGCTCTGTTGGTCGCTATCGGCCGCCAATAGTTCTATCTCTCCTGCCCCAGAGGGAGAGTGTACTGACAGAACATAAGAACGACCTTGCTCAACGCTAGCAAACCGATTGCCAGTTAGCCCGGTTGTACGGGCGGTTGTCTTTTTTTTTGCAGTCATTGGTCAATGTTGTCTTGGTTAAAGATTGTTGGCTAGTCTTCCCAGCCTCTAATCTTGAGTAGTTTGTTTATTTGTCTTAATTCCCTAGAAAGTTTTCTATACGTGGCCGAACGCTCGCCGTTCTCCCTCTTCGCTTCTCTCTTAGCTTTCTTGAGCTGTCGCGCTCTTTCCTTCATTTCCTCCTTCTCCGTATAAAGCGGGTTGATTGGCTCCGGGAGTGCCTTTTGAGCGGTCGTCTTCACTTGAGAAAGGGCATTTGATAATGCACCTACCATCTCTAGAGCTTTGGTCATACTCTGCCCAGAAGTACCAAATATTGTGGTAGCCGATGCGACACTCCCAATATTTTTGCCTACATAGGAAACCATATCAATGTAATCATTGGTAGTCAAAGCACCTTCCTTGTCCCATTTTTCCGATACAGTCTCATACGTCTTCACAATACTTCTGACTAAGCCTTGAATTGATTTGGATAAATCAGCCATATCGGCTCGTCCCAGACTGAATTGCTTACCACCGCTAATAAGGGAAGCGCACCACTCTGCAAACCCGCCGAACATAGGAACAGAGACAATCGGACTCAATACCGAAGTCAATAAGAAGTTGCTCATGAAGTCGTCCTCTTTGTCTTTGTCGCCAAACAGACCTGTAGCCAAGCCGTTGAAGAGACCATTAGCAAGAGCGGCAATAGTATAAACACGAAAGGCTCCCTGAAAAGCCTCCCAGAAAGGAACATCCTTTTTGCCTTGCATTATCACTAGGCCGAACTTGTTCATCACGTCAGACAAGAAAAGGAACTGGGCTTGCTCAAATGAGCTTCCACCTATCAAGTGGATAGCCTTAGCGGAGGTAGATAAAGGCTGTGCCGTCTGGTAGATGTTTTTGTTAAGCTCCCATCTTATCTGTTCATGCGACAAACCGCGATTAGCAAGCATGTGGGAGGTCAGCTGATTCACAAAAGATATGCTCCACCAGTCAAAAGCCATAAGGCCGCTCATGCCCGCTTCCTGCCAATATCCCCATTGCGCTTGTTTTTTCAGGGGAATGCTTAATGCCTTATCGGCAAGCACACGGTCTTCCCATCCACGGTACTTACGTTCCTTCATTGCCTCCAAGTCACGAAGCTCTTCAAGGGTAAAACCTTTATAGTTCCCGCTTGTCACCTCTGCCACGCCTTTGATAATTTCCATCATGGAGAAGTTGCTACCAACGATAGGGTTGAACAAAGCCGCCCCAGAGCGCACCAGAGAAGCCAAGGAGAAAGCAATCCTTGTCTTAGCCAATACTTGGAACACTTTCCCCATTACCTCTGCCAACACGCTCTTTTGGGCATACACACGCCCCTCGTTGATGAAGTAATACAGGGCTTTGTTTGCCGCCTCGAAATTGGCTGGGCCTAATAATTTCTGCAACTGGGCGTTCGTGGTGGGATTAGCCCATACCCGGTTGTTGAAGTTGACCAGTTCCGAAGCTGTCATCCACCCCTCCATGATAGAGCTATAACGAAGATATTCCCCAAGAGGGTTTATTTCCAGAGAGAGCGCCGCCGAAGAGGGAGTGTTCCGGTGCTTTGCGTAAGAGGGCAAGCCCGTCCTTGTGACGTGTCCCTTACTGTAAGCATCCATATCCCCTTCTTGCATTGTATTATAGGCGGCAATATTGCGGGGCGTATAGTAGTCATCAAGGATAACCGTCTGGCCATAGTTCTCTGCCATGAACGCCCGTAGCTTCTCGCCCTTTTCCCGATACAGGTTCTGTAACTCGTCAGCAAGGTAAAGCCCATCCGGCCCAAGCAATTCCAACAGCTTGGCAACATCTTTTTCCTTCCTCGCAAGGTATTCTTCTTCAATGGCTTCCAGCTTGGACTCAAACTCTTCGGAAGTAATAACACCATCATCGAGGCTCTTGTTTAAGCCCTCCAACTCCTGTTGGTACTTACGATAGTTGCCGAAATCCATCCCCTTGTCTCCAAGGTTTTCTCTCAATACATCCAAGCCATCCTTCTCTCTCAATGTCTGATAGACTTTTACAAGGCCATACTTGGTTAGCTCATGCCCCATAAAGGGAATAGTTTTTGTAGAAAGCTCATCAAAATACCTTGGAGAGTTCTGCCCTGCAATCTCCATCATTCCACGCATGATGCGAATCGCATTGGACGTAGCCTTTTCTTTTTCTACCCCTCGCTGTTGCTCTGCGAATTGGACGTTGTTCTGTAAGAATGTCCCTATGTCCTTAAAGGATTTCATGGAAGACATCACTTCGAGGAGTTGTTGAAGGCTCATGAATTGCGTGAAGATTCTATCTAAAAAGCCCGTTCCCCGTTGGTCCCTTTCCATTACGGCTTTTCTAAGGGCATCACGATTCTTCTCTCCTCCTACTCGCTCATTGATTTTAGCGTTAAAATCATTATAGAAGCGCTCAATACGTTCATTAACCTTTTTCCTGCGGAGTCGCCCTTCACGCTGTAGCTCCTTCAATGTCTTAACTGCTTCCGCAAGTTGCTGTGCATTGAGAGCATACTTATACCTTCCGTTAGGCATCTTCTCCCGATACAACGCACTACCAAACACCTCAAGGAGATTCTTTTGGTTTTCCAGATTTTCCAGTTCCAGAGCAAGTTCTTCTGTGGCAGGCTGGTTTTGAAGCTCATCTATGGTGCTATCCAAGGTTTCCAGCTGGACTGCAACCTCTTCGGGAGACATAGCCATAACCGTCAGGGCATCCATAGTCTCCTCTCTGGCTTGTGCGTCCAAAGAACGAGAGCGCCCCTTGGTGTCCTTAAAAGCATTCTCGGCAAGCCTCCGCAAGCTCTCTATGCTTTTAGTAGCAAGCTTCTTCTCTGCTTCTTTTGCCTTTTGTCCTTCCTTAACATCTTTTGTAATTTCTTTTGTAATCAGATTGCGAAGGAATGACATTTCTTTATTAAACGCCTCTCTTGCCTTTTGAGCTTCCTTTTTTGCTTCCTCTTTCTTCTCTCTAATTATTTTTTTTATCCGCTCTCTTTCTCTGCGGGCATCCCGAAGAGCTTTTTCTTTTTCTTTTTTTGTTCGTGCCTTTTCACGTCTTTTTGAGGCTTTTTCTTCGCGGGCCGCCTTTGCAATTTCAGCCCTTATTTTCTCTTTGGTTTTTGCTATGCTTTCTTTCTCTAGTCTTTTGTTTTCCTCTACCTTCCTAGACATCAGGGCGCGGATTATTTCTTCTGCCTGTTTCCGACTAGCTTCCTCTGCCCTTTCATTCAACGCTCTAACGGTCGCATCAAGAGCTGTTTTCATGTCCGCATTGAAGGCCTCATTGCTTTTCGGATTAGCCAGCCTGTCAGCAAGTTGGTTAGAAATAAACTTCCGGCTCCCCGAAGCCATAGCATTAGCGATAGAGAGGACAGAGTTCAGCAATGCTTTCTGCTGGCCCCTCTCTGTTAGCTTGCCTTGTGAAAACCTTTCGGAAAGCTTGGTCATGCTTCTCTGCAATTTATGAAGCTGTCCAACCGACTTTTCCGATGTCCCTCCAATAATACTCTTGATAGCTTCGTTAATGGTTTTAATAGAGGGAGTTACGTCTATTGTTCCTCTCCTTCTCGCAGAAGGAAGAGTTTTTCCCATCGGCAAAATGTTTTCGCCCGTTGCTCCATTGATA
>UMGP01007442.1_pt1 | contig 16296 bp, 10 predicted proteins | sample 1965291 | NCBI WGS metagenome assembly UMGP01 (sample SAMEA4836075, study PRJEB28245) | human gut metagenome | biome: gut microbiome; material: fecal sample | place: Denmark | collected 2008 | reverse complement strand
TATAAAAATAATGATAAAAAATAAAAAAATTTTTTTTACGAGGTATTGTAAACTTCCGTAAGGAAAGCCTTGATATGACTAGGGTGTGAACAAAAAAACTTTAGTAAAACACTTGAAATACCAAAATCTTTATGATATATTCCTTAAATAGTAAAAGGAGGCATTAACTTGAAAAATGGAATAAAATCTTTAGCTATGTGGCTAATAACATTTATAATATTTATAGTCTTAATATCATCAATAATTGATAATACTGAGAATAGGCTTGCCTACTCGGAATTACTTTCTAAAGTAGAAGCAGGTGAAGTAAAAGAAATAGAAATTTCAGCAGATAAGGTAAAAGCAAATGTAAAATTAAAGAACCAAAATGTTACTAAAGAGGTAAATATACCAAGTGTTGAACATCTAATGTCAGCATTAGAAGATAGTATGAAAACAGGTACAATAAAGGTAACAGAAAAATCAGAATCTTTATTTGTAACAATACTAAGTCTTTTAACACCATTTGGAATATTAATTATATTCTTTATATTTTGGTTCTTATTTATGAATAGTGGAGCACAAGGAGGAGCTGGCTCAAATAAAACAATGTCTTTTGGAAAGAGCAGAGCTAAAATATTAAATCCAACAGATAAAACAAAAGTAACATTTAATGATGTGGCTGGTGTAGATGAGGAAAAAGAAGAATTAGAAGAAATAGTTGAATTTTTAAAAAATCCAAGAAAATTCACAGAGATGGGTGCAAGAATTCCAAAAGGAGTTTTATTGGTAGGGCAACCTGGAACAGGAAAAACACTTTTAGCAAAAGCAGTTGCAGGAGAGGCTGGTGTACCATTCTTCATTATAAGTGGTTCAGACTTTGTAGAAATGTTTGTTGGTGTAGGAGCTTCTAGAGTAAGAGATTTATTTGAAGAAGCAAAGAAAAAAGCACCATGTATTGTATTTATAGATGAAATAGATGCAGTTGGTCGTCAAAGAGGTGCAGGACTTGGCGGAGGACATGATGAAAGAGAACAAACACTAAATCAGTTATTAGTAGAGATGGATGGATTCTCAGCTAATGAAGGAGTAATTGTATTAGCTGCAACCAATAGACCAGACGTATTAGACAAAGCTTTATTAAGACCAGGAAGATTTGATAGACAAATAGTAGTATCGGCACCAGATGTTAAAGCAAGAGAGGAAATCTTAGAAGTTCATAGCAGAAAGAAGAAATTGGCACCAGATGTAGATTTAAAAACAATTGCAAAAAATACATCAGGATTTTCAGGTGCAGATTTGGAAAATGTATTAAATGAGGCGGCTTTATTGGCTGCAAGAAGAAATAAAACAGAAATTAGTATGACAGAAGTAGAAGATGCAATGGTTAAAGTAACAATGGGACCTGAAAAAAGGACTAGAGTTAGAAGCGAAAAAGAACAAAAATTAGTGGCATATCATGAGGCAGGGCATGCAGTTGTAAGTAGATTTTTACCAACACAAGATCCTGTTCATCAAATATCAATTATACCAAGAGGAATGGCTGGAGGATATACTATGTATAGACCAACAGAAGATAAGTCTTTTATGTCTAGAACAGAAATGATAGAAAATATAGTTTCACTATTAGGTGGAAGAGTATCAGAAAAATTGGTATTAGACGATATATCAACAGGAGCAAGTAATGATATAGAACGTGCAACGAAGATTGCAAGAAATATGGTTACAAAATATGGAATGAGTGAAAGAGTTGGCACTATAACCTTAGGACAAAATCAAGAAGAAGTATTTTTAGGAAGAGATTTTGCACAGAGCAAAGAGTATTCAGAAGAAACAGCTGCAATAATAGATGAAGAAGTAAAAAGTATAATTGATTATGCATATAAAAAAGCAGCAGAAATATTAAATGCTAATATGGAAAAATTACATGTTGTAGCAGGAATATTGTTAGAAAAAGAAAAAATAGATGGAGAAGAATTTGATGCAATATTCAATAATTAAAATTATAAAAAATTAAAGGAGCTTATACTCCTTTAATTTTTTTGATAAGATATAAAGCTATGCTAGTAGATAGGAATTGTCAGAAATTTATGCCATTTTAATGAAAAAAGCTTATATAGAAGAATTAAAAAAATAAATAATTTATAGTAAAATATATGATTTTTATTTTTTCTATAGTATAATATGCTAGAAATAATATATAAGGTTAAATAGAAAGGGTACGTATGAAAAGAGAAGATTTAAGAAGTAAAATTATTCCAACTACTATTGAAAATACAGATGGATCTCGAAAGACAGGAAACGGAACATTTAATACAACCGATTTTATATTTTTAGATAGCTATAAAGAACAATTTGGGCGGTGAAAGAACAGATTTGAGCGGTAAAAAACCAAATAGGGAAAGAAGAATATCTGCTACTGACTATGCTCAAATGAATAATGCTCATATAGATGATAATTATACAACTCGTACTGGCAAGCGAACAACTTGGGCGTGGCTCCGCTCCGCCTATAGTAGATGTTTTGCATACTATGTTCGTGACAACGGCAACTGGAGCGATGAATCTACTTGTTACAGAGTTCCTGGGCTGTGCCCGTCTTTGCATTATCATCTGCCATCTGATATCTCCGCACGAAGTGCGTTACGATTTTTAAAAGGGCAAAAAAATAGAGATGAAAGCGAAGAACTAGAACAATTTGATATAAGAGAAGTAAAAGACACAGAAGGAAAAATTATATATCATACATTACAAATTGGAGAATACGTAAAAACAAAAGTAGACGAAGATTTGAGTAGAACATTAGAATCATTATATCACGGAGGAAAAATACAAGAAGGAATTTTATGCACTGGTAGATGGTATTCAGGTAATGGTCAAAAAGAAAACTATAAAGATTATGCAGGAAAACATAGTCCAGAATTTGAATATCAAGGGAACAGATATGTGCGTGTAGTATCATACCCAAATGCAGAAGAAGACAGATATTCTGATGGAACGCCATCTGGAAAGCCAGGAACAATAAGATGGGCAAAAGTTGAGCCAATTTCTTTTGTAATAAAAAATTGGGACGAAATGCCAAAAAGTATAAATCCAAGAGGAAATGGAAGTGCAAAATATTTTGATTTGAGAGCAGAAGAAGCAATTACTTCAAATATTCCATTTTACCCAGATGAAGATGACCAAAATAGTACAATGTGGCAAAATAGTTCAGTTCGCGGATTCTTCAATGGAATAGATGTTAGAAATATTAAGTCAAATGGTAATATAGAATATGGTGCAAATCGTGGAGGAAATTTTACAGGAGAATGTAATTTTTTAAATGAGGCATTTAATTTATCAAGACAACCAATGATAGAATATACAATACCAGACAGTGAGACAGAAATACCAGATGATGCATTTAATGGCTGTATAACACTTAAAAAATTAATAATTCATCCTGGAATAAAATCTATTGGAAAAAGAGCTTTTGATGGATTAGACCTTAAATATGCATACAGAACAGAAACAGGGGAATTAGTATTTGCACAAGAATTACCTAGAAATGAAAATGAATATACAGATGTGGTAGAGCTTGGTAAAATAGCGAAACCTTTTGATGGATTTGATTACAGTATATTAGTACAAAGTGATAAATTAGGCGAAATAACTGATTTTTCAGAAATTTTAAGTAAAAATAAATTCAGTATTCCTTATGTATATGGATTAGCTTTAGTTGAAAGTGAAAAAACAAAATCATTTTGTGAGAATAGCGATTTCAGATTTTTCAAAAATGAAATTCCAAAAATAAATGATATGTTATTAGATTTCCCAAAAGAAGAAAGATTAGACTTTTTTAAGTTTGCAAGTAGCTTAGGATGTTTTTCAGCAGAAAAAATGTTGGATAAGAAAGGTAAAGAAACACAAGTCCTTTTAGCACAAAAAGCTTCTTCATTACTTGCTCAATTATTAAAAACAGATGAAATGAAATTGCGGTAGGTATCACGGACTATTTGATTCAATGCCACTAGATGTTGTACCTAATCAAGAATTTTTAGAATTTATATCTATACAAGGAGATAAGAAAAATCTGCAAAATTTGGAACTAATTTTAAATTTAGAGAGAAATTATCCTGGTATGTTTATAGAAGTAATGTCAAATTTTGATAAAGCAAAATCATATAGAGAAACTCTAGATGATAGTGGAAAACCAATAAAAGTTTCTTGGGAAGAAGCATTAAAAAAATTCTATTTAAGTAATAAATATGTAGGAGTAACGAAGGAAAATGCAGACATAGCAAAATTATTTGGTGGGAAAGGTTTATCTCAAGATGTATTTGATAGAGCAAACGAATTAAGACAAAAAGCCAAAGGTGCGAATGTTCCAGAACATATATTGGGACAGCCAATAAGAGAAGAAACAATTTTAGAAAGCATAGAAAGAATCAAAGGGCAAACTGAAGAAGAATTAGCAAGTGGAAGAGAAATGATAGAAGAACTATATGATAAGCAGTTTACATACGAATGGCTTAGCAAAAATGACCCGCATAATGCTATAATGGGATTATTTTGCAGTTGTTGTGGAACTATAACAAGTAAGTCCTATGGGAAAGATATTGCTAGGTCAAGTGTTATCGCTCCAGATGTACAAAATCTAGTTGTTAGAAATTCAAAAGGCGATATAATATCAAAAGGAACAATGTATGTAAATAAAGATAGAGGTTATGCAGTAATTAATGACTTCGAACTTAATCAAAAATATAGAAATCACGAAAGTTCTTCAGGAAGATATAATGTCGAAGAAACAAGTCCAGAGGAACAAGATAGAGAATTAATATTTAAAGCATTTCAAAGAGGTTTAAAAGCATTTATAGAGGAATATGATAGACAAAATCCTGAAAAACCTTTAACTCAAGTAAATATTGGTATGGGTTATAATAGACTAAAAAAGCAGGTTGAGAGATTTAAAAAAGCAACCTCAAATTTAACTGTACCATCTGAATATAATTTTCAAGATGCAATGGCAAATGCACAATACATTCTTTACCAAAGAGCACAAAAACAAATAGAAAATGGAGGACAAGATAGATGATGAATTTAAACCAAACTAAACTTGTTGGTCTAACTATGGAACTTGATTTAAAAGCTAGGGAATATAAAAAATTGTGTGATAAATTAGAACAATTAAAACAAAGTGATATAAACCCTAATGATGAAAAATTGTTAGAATTAAAGCAACTATTTCAAAAAAATTATGATGAAATAGTAGAAATAAATAGGCAAATAAAGGAACTAAAAGAAGCAGAAGAACTTATAGAAAAACAAAAATTAGAAAAATATAACACAGAAAATATCTTTAATAAAAGAGATAATGGAAAAATAAAACAAGAAGAAAAAATGGATATATCAGTTGTTGAAACTAAAAATAATGTATTTGCAAGATTGATAGAAAAAATAAAGCAAATCTTTAGCAAAAATAATAAATAAATATAAAAATAAAATTATACGAGAATTTAAAATACAAATTTCGTATAATTTTTTTATGCCTTAATGTGCATCTTGTATTTCTGGTTTCATAGAAACAGCTATTAGTGTACCTTCTTCTACAGAAGTGCCTGCAATAGGATCTTGACTTATAACTATTCCAGAACCACTAACTTGAATATTTAAATTTCGGTCCTTTAAAATTGTTCTTGCCTCGGATAAAGACTTTCCTTTTAAATCTGGAACTGTTTGTGATACTCTTGCTTCATGTCCAGCGGAATATATTTTAACAATAGAGTCTTTCAGTAATTGGGTTCCAGCTTTAGGCATTTGTTCTGTGACAATTTCTTCAGAACCTCCTGATATAATATAATTAAAGCCTGCGTTTTCTATAATTTTATTTGCTTCTGCAATAGTTTTGTTTACTACATTTGGTAGTGTAGTAGTAGAATTTGAGCTACTGCTTCCAGTAGTTGAGCCACTACTGTCAGAAGGAATTTGTAAATATGGTAATACTTCTGTTAATATTTGAGAAGCAACAGGTCCAGCAATTTGACCACCTTGATGACTATCTCCCTCAGGAGCATATAATGTTACAAGAGCAACAACTTCTGGACTTTCTACAGGGGAAATAGCAATATATGACGCAACATATCCATCTTCCTCTGCACCTGGTGATGGTTCTGATGTTCCGGTTTTTCCTGCCACAGAGTAGCCTGTAACTCTTCCGTACCTTCCTGTACCAGATGTTACTACCGATTCCATCATATTTAAAAGATTTTCAGATGTTTCCTTAGAAACTACTTGTCTTATTACTGTTGTATCTATATTTGTGGTTGCACCAGTATCAGTATTTGTAACCTGTTTTATTATTTTAGGTTGAACTAATATGCCATCATTTGCTATACAACATATAGCGGTTGCCATTTGCAATGGTGTTATACCAAATCTTTGACCAAATGAAGAGGTAGCCAGCTCAACAGGACCAACATCTTCTAAGTCCCAGAAGTTTCCGCTAACATCACCAGAAGTTAAATTGGTTGAGTCAAATAAACCAAAAGCTTCAAAATATTTATATAGTGTTTTAGCACCAATCTTCTCGCCTAATTCCATAAATGCTGGGTTACAAGAATTGCACAAAGCATCTCTTAAACTTTGTTTACCATGGCCAGGTATACCTTTCCAACAATAAATGGTATTTCCAGCTACAACATGATATCCAGGACAATCAAAAACATTTTTTTCATCAGGAGAAACCAAATTTTCTTCTAAACCAATTGCAGCAGTTATAACCTTAAAAACAGAACCAGGTTCATATCTATCGGAAAGAGCTCTATTTCTCCACATACTATACATAGCATTAGACTTTTGCTCAGAAGTCATTTCTTTCCACTTGTCCTCAGTAATACTTGTGACTTTATAAGGAGTGTTTAAATTATAGTTTGGGTAAGTTGCCATTGCCAAAATGTCACCATTATTTGGATTCATAATTATAACATTTCCGCCACGGGCACAATTATTTTCTTTGCAAGCCTGTTCCAAATATTTTTCAGCAATAGCCTGAATATTTACATCTAATGTTAATGTTATATTATTACCATTTTCTGCAACAAATAGGGTCTCGTTCTGGTCAGGAATGAATTCTTGAATTGCATCTTGAGAAGTAATTATCCTTCCAGGTGTACCAGTTAATAAAGAATCAAATTCATTTTCTAATCCCTCTAAGCCTCTATTTTCATCTCCACAAAAACCTATTAAATTTGATGCTAAATTATTGTAAGGATAATATCTTTTGGTATCTTCATCTATATTAATGCCAGAATAAATCTTTTCCTCTTCCATCCATTTTTTCAGTTTATCAATTTTGTCTTTTTGAACCTTTGAAACAATCGTCTCTAACCAGCTTGTGCTATTAACTTTAGCTAAAGTTTTTTCATAATCTAATTCAAAGATCTCTGAAAAAGCTTTCGCAACTTTCTCTTTTAAAGCTTTAGTTTTAATTTCTTCTAATTCTTTGTTTTCCTCAGATACTTTTATAAGGTCTGGATTAATGGTAACAGTATCTACAGCAGCGCTTATAGCTAACTCTTTTCCGTTTGTATCATATATAGTACCTCTTTTAGGACTTATTGCTCTACTAGTAATTAATTGACTATACATTTGTTCCTTTAACCAAGGACCTTTAATAAATTGTAACCAAAATAAACGTCCAATTAGCAATAAAAACACACAAAATATTGCAATCATACCATTTCTTAATCTCAGAGCCCTAGAGTATTTTGGGGCTTTGCTTTTGTTCTTTGTATTCATTTTACACCTACTTTTTTAATAATAACAACATTTTATTATATAATAAAACAAAAATCAATGCTTTTAAACAATGTTTAATACATTGCAATATCAACATAAACATGATAAAATATAAACATAATTTATACATAATAGGAGAATTGAATTAACAATGAATAATGTGTACGATGAGACTAAGTTTCTAATGAAAAAATATAATATTACTGCTAATAAAAGCTTAGGTCAAAACTTTTTGGTTGATGATGAATCTATAGAAAAAATAGTAGAGGCCTCTGACTTAACAACAGATGACTTGGTAATAGAAATTGGGCCAGGTCTTGGAACTTTAACCCAAAAGCTATTAGAAAAAGCTAAAAAGGTAATTGCAATAGAGCTTGATAAAAAAATGATTAAAGTATTACAAGACAGATTTTTATTATACACAAACCTAGAAATTATAAATGAGGATGTATTAAAAGTAGATTTAAAAGAAGTAATAGAGAAAAACGGATTTAAAACAGCCAAAGTTGTTGCAAATCTTCCTTACTATATTACAACTCCTATTATTATGCAGTTGTTAGAAAAAAAACTACCAATAGAAACAATAACAGTAATGATACAAAAAGAAGTGGCAGAAAGATTAACAGCAATTCCAGGAGATAAAAATTCTGGAGCGATTACATATTCGGTGTATTATTATTCAAATCCAAAAGTAATATTAAATGTTGAAAATTATAAATTTATTCCAGCACCAGAAGTTGATTCTCAAGTTATAAAATTAGTACTAAGGGATGAACCAGTGGTTAAACCTATAAACGAAGAATTATTTTTTAGATTAATAAAAATAAGCTTTATGCAAAGAAGAAAAACATTAATAAATAGCTTATTAAATGGTGGAATAATAAAAAGTAAGCAACAAGCAATAGACATATTTAACGAATTGGGAATTGAATTAAATACAAGAGGAGAAAAGTTAACAATTGAACAATTTTGTGAAATTTCAAATTTGCTGGCAAAGTGTATTTAAAAATACAAAAATGTATGCTATAATAAATATATAATAGGAGATAAGTATGAATCAAATTCTTGTAACAGAAAAACTGTATATTACGCCAGAATTTAAGAGAAAAAGAATGCTTTATAAAATTGAATTCTTTTTATCTGTTTTTTTGGTGTTTGCTTTATTTTCTTATTATGTTTATGCAGAGTATGATAGAAATAAAAATGAAAAAGTATCACAAGAAATATTAAATCAGATTGCTGCAACGAATGCAATAGACACAACAACAAGACAGCCAGAAGATGACATTATTAGAGTAATTATAGACGACCAAGAAGAATTGACACCGGAGCAAGCAAAAAGAATAGAAGAAGTGCAAGAGAATTCAATAATATATACTGCTTCAAATGGAGTGGAATATGAAACAGATGCTATTTTAAACATACCAAGACTAGGAATAAATTATCCAGTGTTAACAGATACATCAGACGAATTATTAGAAATTTCGCTTAATAAATATTGGGGACCAGATCCAAATGAGGTGGGAAATTACTGCATAGTAGGTCATAATTATAGAAATGGAAAGATGTTTGGAACATTAAGCTCTATAAAAAATGGTGACATAGCAGAATTGACAGATGGATATGGCAGAAGAATAAAATACCAAGTATATGATAAATATGTCGTTAAACCAACAGATACAGGATGTACAACTCAGCATACAAATGGACAAAAAGAACTAACATTAATAACCTGCACAAACTATGGAAAGGAAAGACTTGTAGTAAAGTGTAGGGCAATATAGTTATTTTAATATTTTTATAGCTTCTGTGGTATCTTTTTCTTTTTTACTAATAAGGAAAACAAATATTGCTGTAGCTACAAAAGTGATGACATAAGATACTATAACTATAGAAATCTTTCCATTAGATAATCCGCTACCAGCTATGGTAGAAGAAATTATAGATGGAAATCTTAAAAAAGTTGCAATTAATATAAATTTAATAGGTGGTATTGGAAATAAAAATCCAATATATGTCAATAAGTCCTTAGGAGTGCCAGGTGTAAAGAATAGTATACACATTAGCACTTCTGCTTTTTTAGGATTTTTAAATAATTTGCTGTTTTCAATTTTTTGAATTTTTTCCTTTGAGAATGTATTGTATAAATACTTTTTTCCGAATTTTCCAACAAGCAAATAAATTAAAGTAGTAGTAATAAAGACAGATACAATTATAAAGATAGTACCTCCAATAGGACCATAACACATACCGGCTAAAATTTCTAAAGGCTCGCCTGGCAAAACAACTAAAACAATTTGAAGAAGTTGAAGCATAAATAAAACAATAATTCCCCAAACTCCAAGATTATCAATTTCATTTTTAAATGCCAGCTGACCTTCGTGAGTTGATAAATTAATTATAAACGGAAATAAATATAAAATTACTCCAATTATTAACAATATTGAAAAAGTAAGCAACAATGCTTTTATTATTTTATTTTTCATAAAGCTATTCAAATCCTCCTAATAATACAATAATATATATAATAACACAAAAGTTGATAAAAAACTATAGTACAATTTATTTATTAATGATATAATTCTAAATAGAGTTTATATAAAGTTTATTGTATAATATTCAAATTAAAAGTTTAACAAGAAAAGGTGTATTAAATGTATTTAAAAAGATTAGAACTACAAGGCTTTAAGTCTTTTGCAGATAAAACAATATTGGAATTTAAGCCAGGAATTACCTCAGTTATAGGACCAAATGGATCAGGAAAAAGCAATATATCAGATGCCATAAGATGGGTCCTAGGAGAGCAAAGCATGAAATCTTTAAGAGGTGCAAAATCGGAAGATATAATATTTGCAGGAACTCAAGAAAGAAAGTCGCTTGGATTTGCCGAAGTCTCAATTGTTATAGACAATTCTGACGCAAAGTTGCCAATAGAATATGCAGAAGTTACAGTAACAAGAAAAATATATAGAAATGGGGAAACAGGCTATTTTATAAACAAAACTCCTTGCAGATTAAAAGATATTTTAGAGCTATTTATGGACACAGGAATAGGAAAAGATGGATACAGCATAATAGGACAAGGAAAAATAGATGAAATATTATCAAACAAATCAGAAGATAGAAGGCATATATTTGAAGAAGCGGCAGGCATTGTAAAATATAGAACTAGAAAGCAAGAATCTGAAAAAAAGATGGAACAAACAAAGCTTAATTTATTAAGAATTAATGATATTTTAACAGAGATAGAAGGCAATATAGAACCATTAAAAGCACAATCTGAAAAGGCAAAACAATATTTAAATTTAAGAGAAGAATTAAAAAACATAGAAGTTGGATTATTTGTATATAACATAAATTCATATAAAGAAAAGTTAAAGCAAATTGTACAAGACGAAGAAATAATGGTTGCACAAAAAGAGACAGAGGATGAAAAATTGACAGCTATACAAGAGTTAAAAGACTCTTTAAAAAGAGAAATAGACGAAATAATATTACAAATAGAGCAAATGCAAAATATTGGCTTTGAGAGTTCTAATAAAATAGAAAAAATGAATTCAGAAATTGGAATATCAAAAGAGAGAATACAAAATAATTTAAATAATAAAGAAAGACTTCAAATAGAAATACAAGGATTTGAGACAAGAATAAAAGAATTAGAAGAAGAAGAAAAACAAAGACAAGAGAAAAAAGCTAATTTATTTCAAAATAAAGAAAAATTTGAAGCTGAATTAAAACAAAAAGAAGAAGAATTATCTAAATTAACTAAAAACTTATCTGAAAAAGAGTTAGAAATAGAAGAAAAAAAGCAAAAAATAGAAGGTAATACAGATAAGAAATATGAGGTTTTAGCAGATATAAGTGCACAAGAAGCAAACTATGAAAACCTAGAAAAACGCAAGAAAGCTATAAAATTAGAATTAGAAAATATAATATCAGAATTAGATAGTACAAGAGACAACAAACAAGAAGTTTCAAAGGGATTTTATGAGATACAAGATAAAAGAAACATTGCCAATGATAATTTAGAGCAGGAAAAAAATAAAAAACAAGAAAGTATGAATAAAATTAAAGAATATGAAGAGGAAATAAGCAGACTAAATTATCAAATAAATATGAAAGATGCCAGACACAAATTTTTACAAGAGACAGAAAAAGAAAAAGAAGGATATATTAAAAGTGTTAAGACATTATTACAAGAATGCGAAAAAAATAGTCAACTAAAAAAAGGTGTGTATGGAGTACTTGCTAATTTAATATCTGTTGATAAGAATTATGAAACAGCAATAGAGATGTGTCTAGGGCAGAGCCTTCAAAATATAGTTACAGAAACAGAAGAAGAAGCAAAAAAATTAATAAATTATTTAAGAGATAATAATTTGGGTAGAGCTTCATTCTTGCCAATATCTTCTATAAAAGGAAAAAAAGTTGAAAACATAAAACAGAAAGGATTGCAAGGGGTAATTGGAATTGCATCTGACTTAATAAATTGTGATAAAAAATATATGCAAATTGTACTAAACTTATTAGGTAGAACGGTTGTAGTAGACGATATGGATACAGGTATAGCACTTGCAAAAATGAATAATTACTCATTTAGAATAATAACATTAAAAGGAGATGTAATTAATTCTTCTGGAAGCATTACAGGTGGAAGTGTTGCGACCAAAACAGTAAACATATTAGGAAGAAATAGAGAAATAGAAGAATTAGAAAAAGAATTAAAAAAACTTACACAAAGAACAAAAGAATTAACTACTAAAAAAGAGGATTATTTAGAATCTATAACAGAATTAATAGAAAAAGTTGCAAAACTGGAGAAAGAGCTTCAAGATGTAGAAATTGAATATGCTACTGAGAACCAAAAAATAGTTGCGATGGAAGAAAACATTGCTAAATTGGAGCAAAGAAAGGACAAATTAAAGCAAGAAGAAAATTCTATAAATAAGCAAAAAGAGGAAAGCATAAAAATAAAAGAAGAAAAGCAAAAATACCTAGAAATATTAAATGAGGAAACAAAATTATTATCACAAGAGGTTGAACAATTTGCAACTATAAATAAGGACAACCAAAAATACATAGATGATTTAAATTTTGATATAACAAACTTAAAAATTTCAGTATCATCATTTGTAGAAAGCGAAGCATCTATAGAAGAATTCGTGGAGAGAATAAAACACGAGATTCTAAGCAATAAAAGCAACATAGAAAATAAAAACAATATATTGACTCAAGCATTGACAGAAAATGATGAACTACAAATAAAAATAGATAGTTTAAATAAGGAAATAGAAAAAATAAAATTAGAAGTTAACAACAGTTCAGAACATATAGAAAAGCTAAAAAGAACAAGAACAGAAAAAAATGAATTGCTTACACAAAAAGAGGAAGAAATAACAAATCAATTTAGCGTATTAGAAGGTTTGAAAGAACAAATTGTAAAATTGGACTTTAAAAAGACAAAACTAGAACAGGATATAGAAGAACTTATAAACACATTGTGGAATGAATATGAGATAACACCAAATAACACCGAAGAATATAGAAAGCCAAGTAATATTGCACAAGCACAAAAAGAAGTAAATTCACTAAAAAATAAAATAAAAGATTTAGGTAGTATAAATGTAGATTCCATAGAAGAATACAAAAAGCTAAGCGAAAGATATGACTTTATGTGTGAACAAAGACTTGATTTAGAAAATACAGTAGCAAAATTAAGAAAAGTGATTTCGGACATGACACAAACAATGGAAACACAGTTCAAAGAAAAATTTGAAATTATAAATAAAAACTTTAATGAAGTATTCATAGAACTTTTTGGTGGAGGAAAAGCAGAACTAATATTGACAGACGAAGAAAATGTACTAGAATGTGGGATAGACATACGAGTTCAACCAACAGGAAAAAAACTTCAAAATATGATGTTACTATCAGGAGGAGAAAAAGCATTTACAGCTATAGCACTACTATTTGCAATACTAAAAATAAACCCAGCACCATTCTGCATATTAGACGAAATAGAGGCAGCACTTGATGATGTAAATGTATACAGATTTGCAGAATATCTAAAAAAATTTAGTAAAGCATCACAGTTTTTAGTAATAACACATAGAAAAGGAACAATGGAAGTCGCAGATACAGTTTATGGGGTAACAATGGAAGAAAACGGAATAAGCAAATTACTGTCAATGAGATTGAATTCAGGTGAACATAATTAAAAACAAGGTAAAATAGACTGATAAACATTATCTGCTATTTTACCTTATACTTTTGAAATAAAACATACCAAAAGTACAAGCATAATATCCATATGAAATCCTCCTTGAAAAAATTATAAAATATTTAAACAAAAAAATCAATTCTATTTTTTTACACTCTTGCATAATATTAATTAAGGGCTGTCCCTAAATTTGATTAATACAAAGGAGTGTATGTGTATGTGGCATAGTTTATCTACAAAAGAAGTAGAGAGTAAATTACAAACTGACCTACAGCAAGGATTAAGTGATGATGAAATTACTGTAAGATTAAAAAAGTATGGAGAAAATAAACTTCAAGAACCAAAAAAAGAAAGTGTTTTTGTTAAATTTTTAAAACAATTTAATGACTTTATGATTATTATTTTAATTATTGCTGCTATTATTTCAGCTGTTGTGGCAAAAATGCAAGGAACAGGAGAATATATAGATTCAATTATAATAATAACAATAGTGGTTTTAAATGCTATTATGGGCGTTGTACAAGAAGCAAAAGCAGAAAAATCATTGGAAGCACTAAAAAAAATGTCAGCACCTGTGGCAAAAGTGAAAAGAAATGGGAAAATAATTACTGTAGCTAGCACAAATATAGTTCCAGGAGATATATTAATTTTAGAAGCTGGGAATTATATACCAGCAGATTGTAGACTAATAAGTTCATACAATTTAAAAGTAGAAGAATCAAGCTTAACTGGTGAAATAGTACCAATACTTAAGGATGCAAATATAATATTAAAAGACAATATTTCTTTAGGAGATACAATAAACATGGGCTTTGCAACAACAATAGTTGTAAATGGACATGCGGAGGCAATTGCAACAGATACAGGAATGAACACAAAAGTTGGAAAAATAGCTAAAATGATTATTACAGACGAAGCACCTGAAACACCAATACAAAAGAAACTAGGAGAGGTTGGTAAAAGTTTAGGAATTGGATGTTTAATTATTTGCTTACTTATATTTGTAATAGGATTATTAAAAAAGATAGAACCTGTAGAGATGTTTATGACTTCTGTAGGACTGGCTGTAGCAGCAATACCAGAAGGGTTACCTGCAATTGTAACTATAATGCTTTCAATAGGTGTTACTAAAATGGCAAAGAAAAATACAATAATAAGAAAACTACCTGCAGTAGAAACGTTGGGAAGCAGTAGTGTAATTTGCTCAGATAAAACAGGAACATTAACGCAAAATAAAATGCAAGTAGTAGACATTCAAGATGTTAATGGAAATAACAGTAACAAAAGTTTTACATTAGAATTGGGCTGTATGTGTACAGACTCTCAAATAGTAACAAAAGATGGACGAGAAGAGGCAGAGGGAGAAGCAACTGAAAATGCAATAGTAAATGCAGGACTAAAAATAGGAAAAAATAAAGAAAACTTGTATAGAATGATGCAAAGAGTAAACGAGATTCCATTTGATTCGGAAAGAAAAATGATGACGACAATACATAAAATAGGCAGTAAATATAGAATAATAACAAAAGGCGCACCAGATGTATTAATAAAAAGATGTAGTAAATATTATGAAGAAGGAATACAAAAAACAATAACTAGTAAACAATTAAACGGAATAGATGAAAATAATAATAAGATGGCAAATAATGCGCTAAGAGTTTTAGCAATAGCATATAAGGATGTAGATAGATTACCAAACAAAATAGACAGTGAAAATATAGAAAAAGAATTGACATTTGTGGGGCTAATAGGAATGATAGATCCACCAAGAGAAGGAGTAAAAGAAGCTGTCGCCACATGTAGGAAAGCTGGAATAAAAACAGTTATGATAACAGGAGATCATATTACTACAGCAAAAGCAATTGCAAGAGAAATAGGAATTTTAAGACCAAATGATTTAGCAATAACAGGAAGTGAGCTTGATAGCATAAATCAAAAAACATTAGAAAAAGATATAATGAAATATAGTGTGTTTGCACGTGTATCACCTGAACATAAAGTAAGAATTGTAAAAGCATTTAGAAGTACAGGAGCAGTGGTAGCAATGACAGGAGATGGAGTAAATGATGCACCAGCATTAAAAAACGCAGATATAGGAATATCTATGGGACTAAACGGAACAGATGTAGCTAAAAATGCATCAGATATGATACTTACAGATGATAATTTTGTTACAATAGTGGAAGCGGTAAAACATGGCAGAAATATTTTTGACAACATAAAAAAAGCGGTTCATTTTTTAATTGCAACAAATATAGGAGAAATAGTAACAATATTTGTTGGTTTACTATTAGGCTTAAAATCACCACTTTTAGCAATTC
>UMGP01018872.1_pt1 | contig 17887 bp, 14 predicted proteins | sample 1965291 | NCBI WGS metagenome assembly UMGP01 (sample SAMEA4836075, study PRJEB28245) | human gut metagenome | biome: gut microbiome; material: fecal sample | place: Denmark | collected 2008 | reverse complement strand
CTCTTAAAAACGAGTTCTGCGATATGGTCGAAAAAGGTATTCTCGATCCGACCAAAGTCACGCGCTCGGCACTTCAAAACGCAGCAAGCGTATCGTCTACGCTGCTCACCACCGAGGTCATCGTTGCCGACAAGCCCGAACCGGCTCCGGCGATGCCGCAAGCTCCGATGGGCGGCGACATGTACTAAATCGCTTCGCTCTCAAAACGGCAAATGAAAAGATTGCCGTTTTGGAAAACGGGACAAACAACAGTCAAAGGCATCTTGAAGAAGATGCCTTTTTTGTGCCGTTTTTCCCATAAGGAAACCTTCGCTCCGCTAATCCTTATTCCCTTTTCACTTGTTTTGAAAAACGCGGTTTCCAAAACAAGAACAGCGGATAATGTATATTATCTCCGTGCAACGCACTCTGTGTCATTACAATGCGGTAACCCTTCCGGGAGATTGCCACGCTACGCTCGCAATGACACAGTACTTCGTACGGAATGGAACGAAAGTTTGGTTGCTGAAAAGAATAGCAAAATCTACATGCACTCTTCATTATGCTATCTCGTGCAACGCACTCTATGTCATTGCGAAGCACCGCTTTGCGGTGCTGTGGCAATCTCCCGGAAGGGACACCTTGTAATCCCACGCAAGATACTTTTGTAGTTTTAGGTATTACAGATTAAAAAACCGATTGCGTTTGCAATCGGTTTTTTGGTTTCGTTTGGTTTTTCAATTTTGTTTTAAGCGGTTTGTTGTTCGGAATCCGCGTCGATATGCGGCTGGCGTTTCGATTTGACGTGGCGCACCAGGAAGCACAGCCCGAACGCCCCTGCGACAATCGCGACGCAAGCAACGATTGCGACGATAAGTTTCCACGGGAATTCGTCGCCGCCTTTTACCCTTTCCCACATACTGACGACCGCGTCGTTTTGCGCGCCGAAGTCCTGCATTACGCCGAGAGTGCCTTCCGATTTCTTAAAGTCAGGGTATCTTCTATGGTCGCCGAAGAACTCGGTAAGGTCGTACTTAACGCCGTCGATTTCCTTGATAATGCAGTCGCCGTCGGGATAATTCTCGGCAATTTCGTCGTCTAAAATTTCACAAACGTACTCGTTTTCGATAAGGCAGTTGATTGCTTCGATTGTGAATTCGTCTTCGCCCGCAATATATTTATCGGGATTGAAGGAGCAGGTATAGCCGATTTCCATCATATTACGCATCGCGACGTCGGGACGGCACATAAAGTTGATAAATTCCTTTGCCGCCGGGACGTTTTGCGCGGTTTTCGGGATTGCCCAGCCGTCGAACCAGACGTTGCCGAACTCTTTTTCTTCGCCGTCGATTTCAATTGTCGGGACGAAGTAGTCCAAAAGGTAGTTGGTTTCTTCGCCGGTTGCAAGGTTTTTGAAAGTTTTGTCGGGGTTGTAGCTTTCCTCGATTGCGTACATTGCGTCGCCCGACCAGGCAAGGTCGACGTATGCGATTTTGTTGATCATATCGTCCTTGCCGAAGTCGACTTCGTAGCCTTTGATATGCTTCCTTTGTTCCAGAAGCACGGTTTCGCACATTTTCAAAAGCGTGTTGTCGACGGTGTTGATAAGTTGTTCGATTGAAAGCGTGGCGTACGGGGTTCCGTCGAGTTTTCCTTCTTCTTTGAGGTAACAAACGGTTGCGGCATAGACGTCGCGGACGCTGTCTTTCACAAGGATTTTCCCTTCAAGTTCCGGGTTGTTCGCCTTATTCCAAAGGATACCCCAGCCGGCTTCGAGGTCTTCTTTCCTGACCTTTTCGACGTTGTACATTATGCCGAGCGTACCCCACATATACGGCACGAAATATCCGTTCATTTCCGCGCCGAAAATCGACTCCACCCTGTCGCGGATTGCGGGATACACGTTACTTATGTATTCGTAGTCGCCGTCCGACATATCGAGCGGTTGCAAAAGGTTTTTCTCTTTCAGTTTCTGAATGGAGTATTCGCTGGGGCAAACGAGGTCGATCTGGCTGTCGCCCTTGGTAACTTCGGTCATCATTGTTTCGTTTGTATCGAAAGTGCTGTAAACGACCTCGATTTCCTTGCCGGTTTTTTGCTTGTAATACTCTTCAAAAAGCGTGATATTGGCGGGATCGATATAGTCCGCCCAGTTATATACGACAAGTTTTTCTTTTTTCCTGTCAAGGTTCACGACGACGATGCCTGCAATCGTACCGCCGACGATAACCGCGATAATAACCGACACGATAAGGATTTTAATTGCTTTCTTGTTCATGCTTTAACCTCCTTTTTCTTGTCGGCTTTGGCTTTTTTGACCTTAACGACGTTGACGACGAGAATGGTCGTAAGCACCACGATAAAGATAATGCTGAATATCGCAAACCAGAACGGCGAAAGCCCTTGTACCCTTGCGTCGGCGTAGATGTACGTCGAAAGAGTGTTGATGCCCGTTGCCGCGCCTTTGTTGATTTGCGTGATGATGAAGTCGTCCATCGACAGCGTGAACGCCATCATAAATCCCGACATAATGCTGGGCGCAAGTATGGGCAGAATGACTTTTACCATCGCTTTGAACGGGTTTGCGCCAAGGTCGAGAGCGGCTTCGTAAACGTTGTTGTCCATCGTTTGAAGTTTCGGCAGAACCGAAAGAATGACGTACGGCGTGCAGAAACTGATGTGTCCGATGATAAGGCGGAAATATCCCGCGGGGAACGAGAACGTTACGAAGAATATCATAAGCGACACCGCCATAACGATTTCGCTGTTGATGATGGGCAGTTGGTTGACGTTTTCCACAACCTTTCTCGCACGCGGTTTCAAACAATAAATGCCGATTGCCGAAAACGTGCCGATAAGCGTCGATACAACGCTCGATACGACGGCGATAATCAGCGTGTTTTTAAGCGCGGCAAGCAGTTCGGGCGTTTTGTCGGACGCGAATATCGACTTGTACGACTCGAAACTGAACCCGTTGTCAAAAGAGAAAATCGACGTGTTGAAAAACGAAAACACGATAATCAGCACTATCGGCGCGTACAGCAGCGCGAGAAGTAAATAAAGATATGCTTTTGCAAAAAATTTCTTTACCATAAGTTTCTTCCTCCCGTCGCGGACGTTTTTGAAAACCTGTTCATTATAAAGTTGGAAATAAGCACGAGAATTATCATTACAAGGCTCATGACGCTGCCGACGCCGTACAAGCCCTGATCAAACTTCATCTGAATGCTGTCGCCGAACAAGAATACCGTGCTGTCCGACAAAAGTTGGCTTATCGCGAATGTCGAAATCGTGGGAATGAACACCATCGTGATTCCGCTTAAAATCCCCGGCACCGACAACGGCAATATCGTTTTTGCGAAAACCTGAAACTTGTCTGCCCCGAGGTCTTCCGCCGCCTCGATATAGTTTTTATCAATGCTCGAAAGCACCGTGTGCAAAGGAAGTATCATAAACGGCAGGTAGTTGTACACCATGCCGAACACGACCGTCCCCATCCCAAGGGGAATGTTCATCGACACGAAAATCGCTTTCGTCGCCAGCGTCCTTATAAGGAAGTTTACCCACATGGGCAGGATAAACAGCAATACGAAAATCTTGCTTGCGCTGTATTTCGCAAGGAAGTACGCCGCGGGATATCCCAGAACTATGCAGATAATCGTCGTCAGAAGTCCGACGAGAATGGAGTTTCCAAGCACCACCAGACTTGACTTTTCGGTGAAGAAAATCGCAAAGTTTTTGAAACTGAATTTCCCGTCGTAAATAAACGCGTTGGCAAGAATCAGCACAAGCGGCGTAACGACGAAAACCAGCAAAAACAGCATATACGGATAAGCAAAGGCTTTTCGCGTAAATCTGAAATTTTTAATTTTCTCTTTCATTAAATTGCCTCCACCTTAATGTCTTCGGGTTTAATATTGATACCTACACGGTCGCCTTTGAGCCATTCGTCCTGAGTGTCGACAAAGAAGTCATAGTCGAAATCGGTGCGTAAAATGACCTGATAGTAACTTCCCTTGTAAATGCTCGACACGACGTCCGCGCTGACCGTTCCGTCGGCTTCGTCGTCGGTAACGTCGACTTTATCAAACGGAATCGACACTTTAACTTTCGTTCCTGCGGGCAAGTCGCTTTTCGTTTCAAAGTCGGCTTCGCAAATTTTAACGATGCCGTTGTCGCCCATTTCGGTTTCGTACTCGTTGATAATGCGCGCTTTGTGCATGATGTGTATTTCTTCTTTCGGAATGAAGATACCGATTTCTTCGCCGACGGCGCACTCGGTATTTTCAACGATCTGCAATTCGTTTCCGTCGCTTTCGCAAAGGATTTCGTAGTGGTCACCCTTGAACACGCAGGACGTTACTTTTGCGGTGAGTTGTCCCTTTTCGACGTTTTTGCCCTTCGTGATATAAATGTCTTCGGGGCGCACGATGATATCGACGGGTTCATTGGGTTTGAAGCCTTTGTCGACGCACTCGAACTCGGTGCCGAAGAAGCTGCATTTATAGTCGTCGATCATAATGCCCGACATAATGTTGCTTTCGCCGATAAAGTCGGCGACGAATGCGTTTGCGGGCTCGTCGTAAATCTTTTTCGGGGTGCCGATTTGCTGCACTTCGCCGTCGCGCATAACGATGATTTTGTCGCTCATGGTGAGCGCTTCTTCCTGATCGTGCGTGACGTAAACGAACGTGATTCCAAGGCGTTTATGCATATCCATCAGTTCGATCTGCATATCCTTTCTCATTTTAAGGTCAAGCGCGCCCAGCGGCTCGTCAAGAAGCAGCAACTTCGGCTCGTTGACGATTGCCCTTGCGATTGCGACGCGCTGTTGCTGTCCGCCCGAAAGGCTGTTCACGTCGCGGTGACCGTAGTCTTCAAGGTCAACCATTTTAAGCGCGTGATTGACTTTTTCGGCGATTTCGGCTTTCGTATATTTTCTCATATTGTCGAAAGTCCTGCCCTTTCTGTCGGTGTACGTCGTGCCGTCGGGAATGGTTTTGAGTTTCAGACCGAACGCGATGTTGTTGAACACGTTAAGGTGCGGGAACAACGCGTATTTCTGGAAAACCGTGTTCACGGCGCGCTTATGCGGCGGCAGATTGGAAATATCTTCGCCGTCGAACAAGATTTGTCCGCTGGTCGGTTTTTCAAAGCCGGCAATCATACGAAGCGTCGTCGTCTTGCCACAGCCCGAAGGTCCTAAAATTGTCACGAATTCGCCGCGTTTTATCGCGATGCTTTCATTTTTGACGACTGCTTTGCCGTCGTATTCCTTGGATACGTTTTTGATTTCGATAATGTTTGCAGATGACATATACTCTCCTTAAAACGTGGGCGGGCTTGACACCCAGATAATTTTAGCCGTTGTATTTTTTGTATTTTTAATATAATGTACTTTGTTGCTTACAAAATAAAAACTGTTGCGTTTTTTGCACTTATAGACGTTGTTGCCGATGACGATTTCGATTTCGCCGTCAAGGACGTATCCGAATTCTTCGCCCTCGTGCGGCATGTCTTTTTGAAGCGTCGTATTCGGCTCGATTTCGATATAAACAGGCTCCATCTCGTTCTTCTGACTGTTTGGCACAAGCCATACGATTTTTTGCCCGTCGCCTTCCTTTTCAAAAAAGTCGTCGCTCGTGAACACGACTTGTTCGGGTTCGTCTTCGCTGAAAAAGGTTTTTAGGTCGCTTCCGAGTGCCACCATAAGGTCGTTCAGGGTGGAAATTGTCGGCATGGTCAGGTCGTTTTCAAGTTGGCTTATGTAGCCTTTTGTGAGTTCGCACCTGTCGGCAAGTTCCTCCTGCGTCAATCCGCAACGAAGCCGCAGATTTTTCAGTTTGGTTCCGATTTCCATATAACCTCCTGTTTCCGCGCCGTTTGTTTAGTATTTCTAAACCTAAAAATTAGAGAGTTTTGTAATTTTAAGAAAAAAGTTTACAATTACTAAACCATACGACTGAATATGATTATATGAAAATAGCGTATATTTGTCAACGAAATATACGCATTTTGTCGCAATTTGTAAAAAGATATTTTTGACGATCGTATCCCGCACAAAAAATCGCAAAAAAAGAATATATCAAAGATATATTCTTCCGCCTCAGATTTCGTATAAAAAAACGCACGGTTTTCACCGTGCGTAATTTCGTTTTTTCTTATTCGATGACCTGCGATACGACTGCAAAGCGTTTCACCGATTCCGCGCTGCTTTCGGCTTGTTTCTTATTGTCGTAAGTTTCGCCGACGTAAATGCTGTTGCGGTTTTTGATAATGAACTTATATCTGTTGTTTTTGTCCTTATCCACACGTACGGTCGTTGCGGCGTCCTGCATATTTTTCTTGAAGGTTTCGATGCCTTCCAAACACGATTTCTTCGACGCATATTCGCGGCTTTCGTAAAGGAGCTGACCGTTGTTTGCATAAAGATGGAATTGATAAAGATCGCCGTAAACGCAATCTACGCGATATTTTCCGACAACGCCTTTTGCTGCGGTTTCTGCGGGGGCGACTTCCTTAACTGCCGGTTTCTTTGCGGGCTCTTTCGTCGCAACTTTTTTTGCAGGTTCTTTCGCCGCGGCTTTCTTGGGTGCGGGCTCTTTTGTTGCTGCTTTTTTTACTTCTTTTGCCATATTGATATAACCCCTTTTATTATTTTATATTAAAAACTTATTCGCTGATTTCGGAAACCTGTGCAAAGCGTTTCACGGATTCCGCGCTGCGTTCCGCCGCTTTTGCGGTCGAGTACGTTTCGCCGATGTAAATGCTGTTGCCCTTCTTGAAGATGTACTTGTAGCCGCCGTTCTTATCGACGTCGATACGGTACTCGCAATCCGCGACGTTTTTCTTAAAGGTCGCGATGCCGCCCTTGCAGGAGTTCAGACTTGCGTATTCGCGGCTTTCGTACAGAAGTTGCCCGTTGTTTGCGTAAAGGTGGAACTGATACGCATAGCCGGTATCTTCGATCGTATATTTGCCGACGACCTTAGGTTTATCGGCTTCGTCGTTTTCCTCGACGGGTTCTTCAACCTTTGCCTCCGCCTTTTTCTTTGCGGGGGCTTTCTTTGCGGGTGTGGCTTCTTCCGTTACTTCCGCCTTCTTCTTCGTCGCTTTTTTCTTTGCGGGAGCGGGTTCTTCCGCGGCGACTTCGGGTTCTGCCGTCGTTTCTTCTTTTGCAACTTTTTTGGGTTTCATATTTATTTTTGCCTTGCCCCAGCTGTCGTCAACGAAGTTGTCGTTGTTTTCCGGCTCGATATAGTGCTTTTCCTCGACGGGCGCGGGTTCTTCCGGCTGAACGTATGCGGGAACGGGCGCGGGCGCGACGGGTTTTTCTTCTTCCGAGGGAGCATAAACTTTGTCTTCCGCGATAAACTTCGACATATCGATTTGTTCCTGCGGAGCGGGTTTTTTGTCTTCAAACGGAGGCAGCTCATCATCGAAAGCGTCGGCGTCGAACTTCTTCTCGTCCTCGATATAAGGCGCGGGTGCAGGTGCCGCTGCCGCAACGGGCGCGGGTGCGGGTGTCGCGGGTACGACGGGCGTTTCTTTCACAGCGGGTTTTTCTTCGGCTGCGACTTTGCCACTCTTACTTGCTTTCTTTGCGTCTTTGACGCTTTGTCTTGCCGCTTTCTTTGCCGCTTTCTTCGCCTTGTTCTTCTTTGCACAAACCGCGATAATAACGATTAAGCCGATTAGTACGAGCGCTGCGCCCGCAACAAGCAATATGAACTTAATCGGGGGATTTTCTGCCAATAATTTGACGAAAAAGTCTTTCACCGTGATGGTAAAGAAATCGACGATTTTCTGCCATACTTCATTGGATGAAACTGCTGCTAACATTTTTCAAACTCCTCTTTAATAATATAACCCTGAAAATAAATTAGATAAAATACCTATACTGTGTATATTATAACACAATAAATTTACGTTATCAAGGTTTTGAAAATATCAATTTGACGAAATTCGTGTTTTTTTGCTAATTTTTTTATTGCGATATGCCTTAAAAAATATGTCGAACAATGCGTATTTTGCTTGCAAAAAAAACGCCGAAATGTTACTATGTTAAAAGTAAATATTGTGAGGTGTTTTATGAACAACGTAACCATTTTCAATCACCCTCTTATCACACACAAAATTGCAATTATGCGTGATGAACGTACCGGCAGCAAAGAGTTTCGCGAACTTGTGGAAGAAGTCGCAATGCTTATGGCATTTGAGGCTCTCCGTGATATCAATACGCAAGAAATTGAGGTTAAAACCCCGATTGCGGTCACTAAAACCCGCGTTATTGCAAATGACATCGCAATCGTTCCTATTCTCCGCGCAGGTCTCGGCATGGTAAACGGTATCCTTGCACTTGTCCCCACCGCAAAAGTCGGACACGTCGGTCTTTATCGCGACCACGAAACGCTTGAACCCAAGGAGTACTACTGCAAACTTCCCGACGATATCGCGAACCGCGAAGTCATCATTCTCGATCCGATGCTCGCAACCGGCGGCAGCGCAATCGCGGCAATCGACTTCATTAAGGCAAAAGGCTGCAAGAATATTAAGTTTATGAGCATCATCGGCGCGCCCGAAGGAATTGAAAAGGTCCACGCAAAACATCCCGACGTACACATCTTCGTCGGCTGCAAAGACTCTCACCTTAACGAAAACGGCTACATCGTCCCCGGCCTCGGCGACGCCGGCGACAGAATTTTCGGTACGAAATAATCCGCAATAATTGAACGAATAATTGCATTGCCCTGACATTAGTCAGGGCTTTTTTATATCGCAAAGTGTTTCATCACTGTCGAAGACAATATCACGCCGTAGGCATATCACTGCCGATTGGCTCATCGCGCCAAAGGCAACAAGGTGCCCACGCAAAAAGTTGCATTTCAAACATAAAAAAGTCCTCATAAAACTATGAGGACTTTTTGATATTTCGTGGATTATTACTTGTCGGACGATTCGTCCTTTGCTTCTTCAACCGCCTGGAATTCCACCGTCGCGGTTTTGTCTTCGTCTTCGAGTCCGAGTTCTTCGACTGCTTCGTCGACTGCTTCGCTGTCAGCCACGACTTCGTCTTTTCTGACGCCGGGGAGTTTGTCGTCCGTGTCATACGTTACGCCTTCGCCCACGACCGCGATGCTTTCGCCGTCTTTGACTTCGCCCTGTTTTTCTTTCTTGGTTTTGATGGAAAGAATGACGTTGGTAAGGATACCTACGATAAGAGCGGTTGCAATGTTGGTGATGGTGACGATTGCTTTGCCCTTCGTTGCAAGACCGAATTTAAGAGCGAGTCCGCCGATACCCGTGACAAGGATTGCCGATACGACGAAGAGGTTTTTGCTTTCGCCAAGGTCGACGTTTTGCAGCATTTTAAGACCGCTGACTGCGATAAATCCGTAGAGAGCCAGGCATACGCCGCCCAGAACGCAGGTGGGGATTGTTTCGATAAGTGCGATGAACGGGCTGAAAAACGCGATTACAATCGAGATAACAGCCGCGCCGACTATGGTGTAAATCGAGGCGTTTTTGGTGATTGCCACACAGCCGATGCTTTCGCCGTAAGTGGTGTTGGGGCAGCAACCGAAGATCGTGCCAACGGTCGTTCCGAAGCCGTCACCGATGAGCGTGCGATGGAGACCGGGGTCTTTAAGAAGGTCTTTTTCGATGATGGTGCTCATGTTTTTGTGGTCCGCGATATGTTCCGCAAAAACGACCAGCGATACGGGGATGAACAGAAGCGCGATTGCGCCGACGCCCGCGCCGGTAAGTCTTGCGGTGCCGTTAACGGATTCCTTAATTGCTTCGATAATCGCAAGGTGCGGATAATCGAGGAATGCGGTGACGCCCGTGAATTTGCCGTCTTTTACGAAGTTTTCGACAAGCGGAGTCCAGTTGACGATTTTGAGATATTCGACATCGCATGCGTATCCGAAGATGGAGAAGAACGATGCGAGAAGGTAACCTGCGCCGATACCGATGATGAAAGGCATAAGTTGCATTTTTTTGCTGCCCTTGCAGGATACGAAGACCGTTACGAAGAATGCGAACAAACCGCAAAGGATTGCGACAAGGTTGTAAGATTGTCCGCTGCCGCTTGCAGTGGTAAGGTTGCTGATTGCGCTGCCCGAAAGGCCTAAGCCGATAAGAGCAACCGTGGGCCCGATGATGACCGCGGGCATAAGTTTGTTGATCCATTCAGTGCCTTTCTTCCAGACGATAAAGGCAAGTATGCAGTACACAGCGCCTGCGAATACGCCGCCGAGAATAATTCCCCACCAGCCGTATTGAGTTGCGCCGATCAACGCCGAGATAAACGCGAACGAGCTTCCGATGAAGATCGGGCTCTTTTTCTTGGTAACCCATACGTAGAACAGGGTTGCGATACCTGCGCCGAAAAGCGCGGCAGCGGGGCTCATGTTAACGCCGTTTCCCGAGCAAAGAATAGGCACGAGAATCGTTGCGCAAACGACCGCCAAGAATTGTTGAAGCGAGTACACAAGCGTTTGTTTGAAGGACAACTTGTCTTCAACGTTGTAAATCATCTTCATAAGTAACAATCTCCTTTAAAATTTATTTATATTTTGATATATCAGAGTGACAACAGGTCGACGGCGATTTTCTCGTCATAGGGCGGTATCATTACCCTTACGACCTCCTGCTTGGACGTTGGCAGGTTTTTGCCGACGTAGTCCGCGCGTATCGGAAGTTCGCGATGACCGCGGTCGATAAGCACGGCAAGTTGTATCGTGCGCGGACGTCCCAGCGTGAACACGGCGTCGATTGCGGCGCGCGCCGTCCTTCCGGTAAACAAAACGTCGTCAACAAGGACGACGTCTCGTCCCCTTACTTCAAAGGGAACGTTGATTTTTTCGATAACGGGAGTTTCGCTTTTTTCCGCAAGGTCGTCACGATAAAGACTTATATCGAGTTCACCCACGTCAAGCGACACACCTTCGTATTTTTTCACGTTTTCGGCAATTATTCCGGCAAGGGGGATACCACGGCTTTTAATGCCGATAAGCACGACGTTTTCCAGGGAGTCGTTTCTTTCGATAATCTCGTGCGATACCCTTTTAAGTGCGCGTGCGACAGCCGTATCATCCATAATGTTTGCCTTAATTTCCATAAAACCTCAAAAAAAATCTTGCGCCGAGACACGCAAGATATGATACACCTGTTTATTGTATGATAACCTTGTATGTCTCTCTGGACATAATTAAAGATTTCTGTTAGGGTTATAATAACACAAGCGGCGTTTTTTGTAAACCTTTTTTAAGAAGGAAAAGAAAATTTTTTTATTATTATTTTTTTTGAAAATATCGCGCTTTTTCTCGCCTTCGAAATTTACCCGCCGCCATTTATTTTTACTATATAAACTATATAATATATAATATTAAACATTAAAAAACGTCGGGGTGTCCCGACGCTTTGAAAACGATTGTCATTGGGTTTTGCGACAATCAATAGTTGTCCGCGGATATTTCAAAATAACTTTGGGGATGATTGCACGTCGGGCAAACCTCGGGCGCGCACTCTCCGACGACGATATGACCGCAGTTTCTGCATTCCCACACTTTCACCGTGGATTTTTTGAAAACTTCCGCCGTTTCGATGTTTTTCAACAGCGCGCGATATCTTTCTTCGTGGTGTTTCTCGATCGCCGCGACAAGTCGGAATTTCGCCGCAAGTTCAGGAAAGCCTTCTTCTTCGGCTGTTTTTGCAAAGCCCGCATACATGTCCGTCCATTCGTAGTTTTCGCCCGCCGCCGCGGCAACAAGGTTTTCCGTTGTGTTTCCGATGCCGTTAAGTTCCTTGAACCAAAGTTTGGCGTGTTCTTTTTCGTTGTCGGCGGTTTTCAGAAACAGGGACGCGATTTGTTCATAGCCCTCTTTTTTCGCAACCGACGCAAAGTAAGTATACTTGTTTCTTGCCTGTGATTCGCCCGAAAAAGCCGTTTCGAGGTTCTTTTCGGTTTTTGTACCTGCGTATTTATTCATTTTCTTTCTCCTTTATAAATGTTTTATAATATGGAAACGGCACGCCGTCGCGTGCCGTTTGTTTAACGATTATGCGCGTTTTTTCTTAATGACGACCACCGTAACCACGATGATTGCCATAAGCACTGCCGCGCCGCCAACGCCTGCGCCGATGCCGATTGCCAGCGTGTTTGTTTTCGCTTTGGGCGCGACGTAGTCTTCCGCAAAGATGAAGTAGCCGAGCTTATCGGTTTCAAACGTTACGGTGCCGTCGCCGTTATCGACGTAGTTTACTTCCGTCCATTCGCCGTTGTTGTATCTGATGAGTTTCGCGCCGTTTGCGCTGACTTGCATCGTTACGGTTGCGGGGCTCATAAGTCTGGGCTGTTTGTCGGCGTTCATAAGGACGCTTTTGTTCTTATATTCGCTGAGCGACAGGAAGTAGACCTTGCCGGCGGCGTACTCTTTGCCAAGGATTTCCTTATTTTGTCTTAAACCGTTGGTGAAGTTATCGCGGCTTGCGGCGTTGTTTCTGTCAAGTATGCAGAAGTAAACGGTGTATCCGCTGTCCGCCTGCGTCCAGCTGCCCGAGATCGTGCCGATGCCGTTATCTTCCAGAACTTTATCGTCGGGAACGTTGACGTCGCCGCCCCATACCGAGTTAAGTTCGTTTTCGATGATGGAAATCGTCGCTTCGATTATGCCGTCCGCCGACACGGCACGGGTATATCTTTCGGATTCCGCGCTGCTGTCGACCGTCCAGGCGCCGCCCTTGATAAGTCCTTTATGAACGACTCTGTAAGGATATCTGCCTTCGCCCACAAGTCCCGCAGCGTTATTCACGACCTTGTAACTGGCGTCGCTGACGCGATAAACGATGACAAAGTCTTTTGCGATATCTTTGTAGTTGCCGCCGACGGAGTCTTTGTCGATAAGATTTTCAACCGTGGGCAGATTGAACGATTCGCCTACGTTTGCCGTGATATCGACAAGGTTGAATTTCGCGCCGTTGACGTTGATTTTGCGGGCGGGCGAGACCGAGCCGATGAAGTTTTCGTTGCCCTTATATCTCACGCGGACGTAGCATACGCCGCCACCCTGACGGACGGGAGCACTGCCGAGAATCGTCTTGAAATCTTCGTCAAAGGAATATTCGTAAACGATGTCGTTTGCGCCGATGACCATACCGTAAGTCGTCTTGTAGTAATTGAACGCGTCGTCGACCTTCTGCACTTTTTCCGCGAAGTCTTCGCCGTATTTTGCGTCGTACGTAACGGACGCGTCTTTAATCTTAATTTCGGTGCCTATTCTTTCAATCGTGAAAGTTTGTTCAATAATGTATTCGTTATTCAAGCGCGATACCGTGAACTTACCGTAGTAAACGCCAGCGTCGATTGCCTTGTCAACGGGCATCCATACGCCGTCTGCGCCCTTCTTGAAGTATTCCGCGAGTTCAATATTCAACTGTGACGGGCTTATGACGTTAAGCGTGTATGCCAACGCGTTGTACGGAGCGCTGAACTTATCGACGTTGCCTTTGTCGTTGAACATTTTATTTTCAAACTTGACGTCCGAGAAGTCAAGCACGGACACGACTTTGGTTTCCGTGTCGTTGAAGCCCGTTATTTTCTGGAAGTTGCTTTTCTCGCCGAAGTTTTTGATTTTCAACGTATATTTATACGCGCCCGAAGTGGTGTCGTAAACGCCGTCCTTAATGTTGACGTTGATAACGAATTTGTTGCCGTTCTGATCGACGACGACGGGCTGATACTGACGCTCTTTGAAGTCGATTTCACCGATGTCGAGTTTGTTTTTGAGTCCGGTATCCTCATAGTATTCGATTGCGTAAACGATGTCCGGTGACAGCTCGAAGCGGTGACCGTTGATGATGCAAACGCCGCCCGTGACGAACGTATCGAGCACCCATACGGTTGCACCTTTGGGAAGTTCGGGGACGAATTTGGAAACTGCTTTGCCGTTTTCGTCCTTGCTGTACGCGATATAACCTGCGCCGTCTTTCTGATAAATCACAACGTTTCCGCCGATTTCATTGATGTAGTAATAGTTGCCGTTCGTATCGACAGCGTAAATACCGATGATTTTCGCGCCGCCGATTTCGCGCGGAGAAATGGTGACCGTAACGACCGCCTCGGTATCTTTCAGGACGTAGTTTTTGCTGTCATTGCCGGTAATACCCAGCGTAACTTTGCAAGCGGGATAAGTGCCGACGTTGATATATTCCGTATTGCCCGTGCTTGTGAGCAACTTCACGTCGTCGCCCGATACAACGCCGCCAAACGTATAGCTGCTGATCTGGAACGCCGTTTTGTTGTCGAAAGGTTTTTCGACGTTATGCACCGTAACCGTGATGGTTTTGGGCGTTACGTTAACCGTCGCTTCGACGGTAACGTCTGTCAGGTCATAGAATTTTTGTCTTTCGCCGACGAGTTTGAAATCGGTGACGTTAAAGGTATATGTGCCGACGTCCTTGCCGGGCAGGGTAATCGTGCCGTATTCGAGCGTGATGTTGTCCGTGCCTTGCAGTCCCTCAATCCTAAACTCGCAGTTGACCGAGTTCGTCAGAATCGTATTTTCGCCGTTATAGACCTTTGAGGCGATAATCGTGATTTTGCCGAGTTTGGCAGGTAGGACATCGATATACGCTTTGGGTGCGCTTGCGGAGCCGCCCGCGTTTGTGATCTGGTAATTGTTGTTCAGTTCGCCCGCGATTTCGATATTTATAAGCGACGCGCGAAGCCCGTTGTTGACGTCAATGCTGTCAAGCTGGAACGTGCCTTTCCATTGGATATTTTTCCATTCGTCCGCTTTGTCGCCCAGAACCTTATCGAGCACCAATAAAGAGCCGTCGCCCGAAACGTAGTCGGTCATTGCGTAGTTGATGGTGCCGTTATAAATGAACGGTGCGTGTCTGTATTTCTCGTCGATCGTAAGGCGCGCTTTTTTGATTTCGTGTGTGCCGATGACGTAACCGCCGTCTGCTTCGGGCGTGATGACGTTGCCGTCTGCATTGACGTACACCTTTTCATATTGTTCGATGAGCGCAGGCGTATAAGCCGAGCCTTCGACGTAGGAAGCCCGGACGTTGCTGACAATCACCTGTCTTTTACCTGCATTAACGCCGTCGTACGCCGCGTCGAAAGTAATGCCGATTTTCCCCGACGGGATAGTGCCTGCAAACTTGTTCGACAACGTGTACGAAACAAGCGACGTACTTACGTCGGTCGTATTGTTGAAGTATCTTCGGGCGTTCGTATCGATGTTGAAGTTGACGTTGATCTTTGCCCTGTCAAGGTTGACGTTGTAGGTGGTCTCCTTGTTTGTATTGCCCGCTTCGTCGACAAGCCAGAATCTGACCTGAATTTGCGTAAGTCCCGCGACGTTTCTGCCCTCGAACAAATCCATATAAACGTCGTTTGTATCAAGCGAAAGTTTCTTTTCCTCGCCGGGGACGCCGTCACGGGTGATTGCGTAATGAAGAGTCATCGGGCTGCCCAAAAATTCGCTGACGAAGCCGTCTTTACCGACTTGTCTGTAAGTAAGCTGAACTTTGAGCGGCAATAAGTCGGCATACGCGTCTGTCGTGAAGTCAAGAAGCCTTGCGATTTCGGGCTTGTATCCGTTATAGTTGTCGTATTTCACGGGAACTTCAACGTTATACGTGATATTTGACGAAGTATAAGTCGCGCGGAGATAATAGATGCGTTCGTATCCTTCGGGCGAAGTTTCGTCTTTGCCTATGGTATATTTGTTACCGATAATTTTGTCGTTGATGCTCACCCATGGGGTTTGTTCACCTACGAAAACGCCGTTTTTAAGGGTGCGATAACTGATTTGATAGGTTATCTCCATGATGGAAGAGAGCGTGTTGAACTCGATAACGACGTTCTGATTCGTCCATTCGCCGTTATACGCGCCGCCGTTTTCAAGGTAAATTGCGGTTGCCCATTTTTCGGGCGGGTTCTGATTGTCGTCGATTGTGAAACGGTGATAATCGCTGTAAACGGTGTGTTTTGCCCAGCCCTTTTGTATGTCGTTAAAAAGTGCGATTTGTTCCGCACTCGCGCCTTCGTAGAATTGTCCGACCGTGTCAATCGCTTTGAACTTGATTGCGTATTCGCCCTTTTCAAGTCCCGAAAGGGTGAAGATGTCGGAGCCGGGGTTGTTGATTGCAACGCCTACTTGCCCTTCGAATTCAACGTAATTGCCGTCAACCTTTTTGTAAAGGGTATAGAAATACTTGACGTCGCCGCGGTTGTCGTCGTCTTCAAGAACAGGCTTGAATTTTATGGTGTCGGTATAAAAATACGTGACGCCGCCGTTAACAACGTTTTCGGTAAGGAGAGCAACTTCGTCCAATGCCGCGGGCGGGGTGTAGTCGATACCGTCGCAGTTGACGTTCAACGTCTTACCCGAAAGATTGATTGAGTTTTTATAATTTATATTATATATCGTGTCGGTTTCGATAGGCAACGCATTGTTGTCTTTTCCGTCGTATTTGACCGTGACGTAAAGCCCGCGGAAAGAACCCGTCGCGGGGTCGTTATTGTCAAACGCAAACGGCTCAACCGTTATGCTTTCCAAGCCTGTCGGATAACGCAACGTTTTCAGCTGTTCTGATGTATAATCGCTTCTTTTGTATGTTTTTGCGGAGCCGTCAACAATTGCGCCCGTGCCAATATATGCTTGAAGAATGTTAAAACCTTTGATATCCGCCTCTTTAAGCCCGAAGAATTTGTCAAAAAGCAGGAAGGAGAACTGCTTTGTTTGCGTTCCGTCGGTGCGGATTGACGTCAACTTGTTGAACGTAGGATCAAGAACGTCTTCGCCGTGCAATGCCCAGTCAAGGTTGCCGACAATATTGTTGTTGGTGGTATAAAGATTCGATATGTTTGCAATGGTGTCCGAGATCGCAATGTCCGGTTTGGTTGTTCCGTCCCATGCTGCGGTAACGGGTGTGAAAAAGCTCGGGTTATCGACAGACTTGACCTTAATCGTGATTTCAAGCCCTTTGATTTCCGTGCTTTCACCCAATCCGTCTTCTTCACCTCCTACATAAGCAAGTATGTATTGATTACTTGACGTAACTTTCCATTTGGTTCCGTTATTGAAAGTATCGTTTACATAATCAGAGTTTTCGTCGATTTTTTGTACCGAAGACGCAAACGAAACAAACTCCATTGTGTTTCGCATTTTATAATAACTGACAGCACTGCTAATGTTGGAACTGATTTCAATCGTCGCGCCAAGCGAAACAAGAACATCGGGCAGTTTATAATACGCATATAAACGATGCCTGATGTTATCAGTCGTACTAGGTCTCAATAAAGCGTGTTCATCGTTACGTTCGACACCGCTGATAACTGTATATATTCCACCAATCCAGGCGAAGTAGTTAGTGTATGTAGAAGGTCTGTAAGAAAAAACGGCAATGTTCCCGTCTGCATCTGCCTTAAACGGAACGTTCCATTTCCAACCTGATGCATCTATCGCCAGTTCCTTGGTCGACGGTTCGCTTGTCGCTGCCGCAAAAGCCGTTTTGTTATTACCCGCACCCACGCGCGTAAAAGAAATTGCGCTGACAAGCAGTGCGACTGCAAGCATAAACACTAATGCAAGTCCGCTGATACGAAGTAAGTTTTTGCTTGATTTTTTTGCTCTCATATCTCTCCTCCGATACGCCGGAAAACCCGGCGGTATAGCCATAGTATGTGCAATTTTGGGCATAATGCGCCCAAAAGATATTGCTATAAATATAATATACAAGATAATACAACCGAATGTCAAGTTATTTTGCGTTATGACGCGCCATTTTGCACGTCCCGTTTTCGCCGTTACCCTTTCAAAACATCGTATACTCGTTGTCTTACGTGCAACGCACTCTATGTAATTGCGACACAATATACTCGTTGTCA
>UMGP01011030.1_pt1 | contig 18962 bp, 22 predicted proteins | sample 1965291 | NCBI WGS metagenome assembly UMGP01 (sample SAMEA4836075, study PRJEB28245) | human gut metagenome | biome: gut microbiome; material: fecal sample | place: Denmark | collected 2008 | reverse complement strand
AACAACCGCCGAATCCGCCCCGAAAGAATGTCCGCTGTGCCACGCAAAGCAAGGCGCGTTCATGCTGAAATTAAACGACGGAAATTAAATCAAATTGATAGATTTATTATCAGGAAAAATCAATTTTAATAATTGCGAAAAAAATTAGCACTCGGCTATTGACACTGCTAATTATCAGTTGTATAATGCAAGCGTAAAGAGGTGAACGATATGAAAAAATCAACTTCAATTTTATGGTTTTTAGCAAGTATTCTGATGATTGCCGCGGGTATCGTGTGCTTTGCATTGCCCGTTGACACCACGCTTACGACGCTCGCATACGTAATCGGTGCGATCGTACTCGTAATCGGCGTTGTGGAAATCGCAATGTTCTTCACAACGGTCGGGCTTTTCGGCGGCGGAGCGTTTCTTGCGGACGGCATAATCACGACGATTCTCGGCATAATAATGCTTTCAAACGAAAACGTCGTCGCAGGTTTCCTGCCCTTCATTTTCGCAATGTGGTTTATTTACGAAGGCATTTCGGAATTGTCGATGGCGATTGCTGCGGGCAGACTCAAACTGCCGTACTGGTGGGTACTTCTGATAACTTCGATATTCGAAATCGTTTTCGGTATGCTGGCGTTCTTCAATCCCGTCGGCGGCGCGATATATCTCACGGTACTTCTGGGCGTGTTCCTGCTTGTACACGGCATATCGATGCTGGGCGATTGGTGCGTCGCGTTCAGGGTCAAAAACTTTTTCAGAAAGTGGATGGGCGATATGAAAACAAACGCCGACGAAATCGACGGCTGACAAACGAATATCCATTCCGGGGACGGGTTTTTCCGTCCCTTTTCTTTTGCTGAAAACTTAATTTTTTGAAAAAATTTCGCGTCGGGCGGTTAATATCCTTGCTATTATTTTAAGATATGTATATAATACAAAAATCAAACGAGAGATAATAATATGAAAAGAACAGATTTAAGAAACGTTGCAATTATCGCCCACGTCGACCACGGCAAAACCACGCTGGTTGACGAAATGCTTAAACAAGGCGGCACCTTCCGCGAGAATCAGCAGGTTGAAGATCGCGTTATGGACAGCAACGCCCTTGAACGCGAACGCGGCATCACCATCCTTGCGAAAAACACCGCAATCCATTACAACGGCGTGAAAATCAACATCATCGACACCCCGGGACACGCGGACTTCGGCGGTGAGGTTGAACGCGTCCTGAAAATGGTCAGCGGCGTACTTTTGCTTGTCGACGCCGTCGAAGGGCCGATGCCCCAGACAAGATTCGTTTTGTCAAAGGCTTTATCGCTCGGGCTTAAAATAATCATCTGCATAAACAAAATCGACCGTCCCGACGCGCGTATTCACGAGGTCGTGGAAGAAGTTCTGGGACTTTTGATTGACCTTGACGCCACCGACGAACAGCTGGACAGCCCCATCGTCTATTGCAGCGGCAGAAAAGGCACAAGCACCCTTACCGAAGGCGCGGAAGGCGAAAACCTTATCCCGCTTTTTGAAACGATTCTGAGCCATATCCCCTGCCCCGAAGGCGACGACCAAAAACCTGCAAAACTGCTGATTTCCGCAATCGACTACAACAACTACGTCGGTCGTATCGGTATCGGCCGCGTCGAACAAGGCGTCATAAGGACAAACTCCGACGTCGTCGTCAGTGACTGGCACAACCGCATTCAACCTTATAAGAGCAAAATCGCCAACCTTTACCAGATCGAAGGCTTAAAGCGCGTTCCCTGCGAATCGGCTGCGGTCGGCGACATCGTGTGCGTTTCGGGCATCGAAAACATCAACATCGGCAACACCGTGTCAAGCCCCGAAAACTCCGAACCGTGCGAGTTCGTCAAAATTACCGACCCCACCGTGCAAATGACTTTCTCCGTAAACGACAGTCCCTTTGCCGGCAAGGAAGGTAAATTCGTCACCAGCCAACGCCTGAGAGAAAGGCTTTATTCCGAACTTCTGAAAGACGTTTCCCTGCGCGTCGAAGACACCGACAGCACCGACAGTTTCAAAGTGTCCGGACGCGGCGAAATGCACCTTTCCATTCTTATCGAAACAATGCGCCGCGAAGGCTATGAGTTTGCGGTATCCACGCCCAAAGTCCTTTTCAAAAAGGAAGGCGACACCCTGCTTGAACCTATCGACAGGCTTGTCATCGACGTCCCCGGCGACTGCAACGGCTCGGTCATGGGCGCGGTCGGCGCACGTCGCGGCGATCTCGTACACATGCAGGCAATCGGCGACAGAATGCGCCTTGAATTCGATATTCCGTCGCGCGGACTTTTCGGCTTTAAGAGCGAACTTCTGACGCTTACCCGCGGCGAAGGCGTAATGAGCAGCATATTCCTTGAATATCAGCCGTATAAGGGTGATTTCCCCCGCCGTAAAACGGGAAGCCTTGTCGCTTTTGAAACGGGCGAGGCGGTTACTTACGGATTGTTCAACGCGCAGGAAAGGGGCATCCTTTTCGTCTCCGCAGGCGAACAAGTGTACGAAGGCGAGGTCATCGGCTATCCCCCGACGCTCGGCGATATTACCGTCAACGTCTGCAAGAAAAAACATCTGACGAACACCCGCGCGTCCGGCAGCGACGACGCGTTGCGCCTTATCCCCGTCAAAAAACTTTCCCTTGAAGAATGTCTTGAATTCATCGCCGACGATGAGTTGTTGGAAGTCACTCCCAAGAGTTTACGCATCAGAAAACGCATCTTAAACCACGAGTTGCGTATGAAAGCGCGTTTCGCAAACGCATAACAGGAAATGGTATATCTCTTTTTCGGCATCTGCATAATCGCGGCGACTTTCTGCCTCGGCTTCCGGTCGCTCAATAAAAACTTCTGGGGGCTTGTCGCAAAATATATCGCGTCGCTGTCCTTTCTGATAATCGGAATTACCGCATTCGCAAAAAACCCCGCCTGCAACATGAACTACTTCGTTCCGCTGTTTCTCGGGCTTATCTTGTGCCATGCCGGCGACGCTTTCCTTGGCGTTAAGGAACTTACTCCGACGTACAGAAAACGCCTTATCCCCATCGGTTTATTCGCGTTCCTTCTCGGCCACGTCGCCTTTTCAACGGCGTTCAACCTGACAAGCGGCTTTTATTTCGTGACGGCAATCGTAGCGGCGGTCGCGGCAATACTGACGTTTGGCGGCTCGTACGTCTTTAAGTTTGAAATCCCGCTGTGGATGCGCATACTTATCACCCTTTACTCCTTTACGGTAACGTTTACGGCGGTGTCCGCATGTTATCTGTACGCGGTGCAAAAGACCGTCGGCGGGCTGCTTGCGATGATCGGCGCGCTTTTCCTGCTGTTCAGCGACACGTGTCTGTCGTTCGTGTACTTCAAAGAGTGGCGCGCAAACCGCACTTTGTCCGTTCTGGAACTCGCGACCTATTTCGCAGGACAGGCTTTAATCGCATTGTCGATAATGTATGTGTGAAAAAACAGTTGCAAATTTCAAAAAATATTATATAATATAGCAGTACGGCAAAAACCGCCGTATTATCGGGGTGTAGCGCAGATGGTAGCGCGCATGGTTCGGGACCATGAGGCCATGGGTTCAAATCCCGTCACTCCGACCAAAACCGCAAAATTTCGCAGATTTTGCGGTTTTTTTATGCTCTTTTTTTCTTGTGATAATCGTAAAAACCGGAAAATTGTGTCAAAAAATTGTGTCAGATATCGTCTTCCGTAACGTCGCGCCAATAGGCAGTCTGGTAATCGTTTAATTTTTTTGCGTTACTTTTCAAAAATTCGTCCTGCGCTTTGAAATAAATATTTGCCGTCGTCTGATAATCGGCGTGCCCTACCCAGCGTTGGATCGCTTTGATATCGACGCCGTTTTCGCCGGAACGCGTGATAAACGACTTCCGGAGTTCCCGAAGACAATGATTCTGACTGTACTTTTTGAAATTTTTGGTGTACCAATCCGCTGAATGCGTGAAAAAATAACCGTTTTCGTCCGGCGTCATTTCCGAAATAATTGATTTCAGAATATCCGTAAACGGGATCGCCCGTTCCGCGTTTTCGGTTTTTGTACCGTGGACATATATCAGATTGTTTTCGTAATCCAGACTTGCGACGTTAATCGTCAATAGTTCGGAACGTCTGACGCCGGAAAACAGATAAAACAAGTAATCGTTTTTGCATTCTTCATTTTCTATGCTTTTGAAAAATGCTTTTTGCTCCGAAAGCGTCAGCGGCATTCCCGACACTTTTCGGTGCCGTGGCGATATCAGACCTTCTGCCGGATTCTTCGAAATGACGTCTTGTTGTTTCGCAACTCTGAACGCTGCGTTTAACATCTGATAGACGTCAACGCGGCTACGCGAATACGGACACGCCGTAATAATCATCTGTAAATCAATCGTCGTAACGTCTTTTAGCGGTTTATCCTTAAATCGTGCCTTGACGTGGTTTTTAATGTGATATTGATACATATCGGTCTTGTTGTACGGCGTCTTAAACGTTCGCCGCCAAAAATCAAGCCACGAATAAAGCGTCCATTTCGGTTCCGGCTCCCGGTTAGTTACGCCGTATTTCAAAAATTCGCTGATCTTCTTCTTAACTTCGTCGTCGGTTCGACCATAAATACAAGTCGTATGCCCGTTTTTTGTAATGCGCGCCCACCGACGACCGTCTGTCCTTTCGGTAATCCTGTAACCTTTGTAAACTGTCGATTTTTTATTCATTGTGTCATCTCCTTTCGAAGCGACACAATTTTGATTTAGTATTAAATTTTCAAGTTTCGCCGAAAGCCGTTCAAAATACTTTCGTTCCTTCTCTGTCATTGTTTTCCCCTCCGTTACACTGTTTATCGTAACGGATAAAATATGACAGGGACTGTCGCTTTTTATGAAAAGAATTCAAAACTTACTTCTGACGTTCTGTCAAAAAATCAACGTATTGATACGCAAGTTCCTTGTTTAGTGGATCCAGACGACGAAGTTTGTCAATAAGCGCCGATTCGTCTTTCGACAATTCGTTGCCGGAAACGATAACGACACCGTCTTCCGCTTCCCTTCCGATAAGATAATCTACCGTGCAGCCGAAAAAATCAGCAAGTCGAATTAAATCGTCTATGCTCGGCTCGCGTTTGCCACGCTCCCAGTCTGATATACATGTGATACTGTGATTCACCGCCGAAGCGATATCTTTCTGCATTAAACCTTTTTCTTCTCTTAAAATTTTTAGCGTTTTCATAAGCACCTCGGAATATTTTTAGCAAAATGCTTAATAAATTGTTGACTTTTTAGCAATACGCCGATTATAATAAAACTAAATTTAGCGTTCTGCTAAAAATTTAGGAGAAAATTATGAAAAACATTCTGTCCAAATGGAACATCACCCCCGAAGAACTTAACCAAGCAACCGACGAACTTTGCGCGAAAGGCATTGCAAAAGGTTGTTATCAGAACACCAGCGCGCTTTTGGCTGCGGTGGAACTTCTCACTGCCGGCGACATCGAAGTCGAAAAAACGCTAATCGACTTTTGCGCATACGTCGCAAAACGTTATAACGTCGTTGAACTTGAAATATCCGCCCCGGCACGTGCGGACGAAGTATCAGAATTTTTGAATGGCAGGAACGTAAAATGACGAAATCTTCTTACAGAACTGCGGACGGCGTTTACGTCGAATTCTGGCACGATTACAAAACAGCGGCGAATCTCAAAAAATATTGCGATCGCACCGCCGCAAAAAACGGCACGACCGTTGTATCAATCAATTACAGAATCGCCGGGGAAAAATTGAAATGACGAAATCGAACAAAAACACCAAAACCAAAAAGAACGCGAACAAAAGCGGATCCGAAAAACAACGGAAAGTAGATAACAAGCCGCAGAAAGTAGAGAACAAACAGCGGAATAAAGGTAACACACAACAGCAGCCGGATACTTTTTATCCCGAAGACGGGGAAATAATTCCGTTTCCGCACTTTCGCAAATACTTTAAGACAAATCACCCGGCGTTGATTGTCGGGGAATCGGTAAACGAAAAACAAAAAGAAGAATTCGTGTATCGGAAAGTAACGCACAGCGAAAAAGACGGACGCCATCCGAACGAAAAGATCGTTCCAAATCCAAACACAAAGGATTCAACCCCTATGTACATATCAAAGCGCACACGACGTGACGAAAAAAAGTTTTTCAGTAAGTGGATTTATCGTTGGAAATATCCAAAAGAGTAAAAAAAAATGTAGCGTCCCACGGGCGTAACCGAAAATCGGCTTTCTCATGAAAAAAATACGCTACAAACACAAAATATCAAAATTCAAGTCGCTTGTCAAGCGAATATGAACATTAAATCAATAATCGGACAAGCCTAAAAGGTAGTCCGCCGATACGTCCAGATACTTGCAGATATTAAATAGCAAGTAAAGAGAAGGCAAACTTGCGCCGTTTTTCAAATTCGTTATCGCTTGTCGCGAGACGCCTAAATCGTCAGCAAGTTTCGCTTGATTTATATGGTTATCTTTAAGTATTTGGTTGAATCTACCGGTGAAATCCATAAATTACCTCTTTTGTTAATCAATTTTAGCAAAAAAAGTAAATTGATGGTTGACAAGTAAACCAATCGTTGATTATAATTTGAATTGTAAACTGTCAATTTACTTTTGTCAAACATAAAAGGAAGGGAAAAGGAAAATGAGATATTTAGTAACTTTCACGGGACGACGTTCCGAAATAATCAAGGCGCACGACGACGAAGAAGCGATCCAGATAGCGCAGGCGCTTGCATTCGACGCCGGAATCGACGTTGACGTCGATTGCGTACAACTTCTTAAACCGATAAAGCGATATAACACGTATAACCCGGACGACGCACCGCGTTATGAATACGTCTGACTTGCATTCTGGCATAATCACCTCCTTAAAACAGTGTCCTGCCCGGCGGCGCGCCGCCGGGGAACGGGACGCCCCCAACTACACTTATGATTAAAAAAATCTTATACGACACATTAACTTTTATTATCATTGCCGCCGTTCTGATCGCCCTTGCGTATCTTGCTATCGGCGGTGTTTATTCCGCAATATCCGGACAGACGTTTGAACAAAGTCTTTCTGCAATGTGGACATTCATAACAAGAAGGCGGTGATCGCGGAAAAAACACCTTGTAACAACTCACATAAAACCACCCAAAAAAATTATAAAGGAGAAATCATGGCACAAAAAAAATCTAACAAACCCAAATCGGCAAAGCCTGCGGCGAAACCTTCGAAGCCGAATCAGACATCGAAGCCAAAGCCGGCAACGAAGCCGTCCGGCGGATTCACGCCGGTATCACAAACTATCAAAACAACGTATCAGAACTCAAACGGCGTCCGCCGCACGGTCATTCAGACAACGTCGGCACCCGGAAAGAAATCTACCACAAAACAAGGAGCAAAAAAGAAATGAGTAAAAAACAAAAAAATATCGGCGTTAAGGCGTTATGTTCCGTACTTATCGTCCTTTTGCTGGCAACAATCGGAATCGCGATCCCCTCAAAGGGATTTACGGATTGGTCTAAATTCAAACACAATAAACCGCAAGTCGAACAACCCGAAAAGCCCGGCGGCGAAAAGCCCGGCGGCGGTGATAACATCGACGTTGAACAGATTGAAACGAACGGCGTCCTTCTCTCAATGGCAACGGCGACGGCAGACGACGGCACCGTGTCCAAAATCCTTACCGCAACCGTAACACCGGAAAACGCGGAAAACAAGACCGTTGACTGGTCTATTTACTGGGCAGACGACGCGCCCCTTAAAGATAAAGACATCAGCGAATATCTTTCCCTTACCCCGACGGCGGACGGCGCTTTGACCGCGACGGTCACATGTAAAAAATCGTTCCGCGGCAGCGTTGCATACATCAAAGTCACGACGCGCGTCGGCGGATACGAAGCACTCTGTTCCGTAACGTTCACCGGTATTCCGTCACAACTTAACGTCAACACGCAGGCGCTTAAAACCACGTCTGACGGACAGAAATATCTTATCGCAAACACGTCAAGCGGTTTCGCTGTCAATCTTGCAAACGTTTTCGGTGACATTGACGAATCGTATTACGACAAAATCACCGTGACCGTCGAAGGCGTCGGCAGTTTTGTTGTTGATACCTTATTCGTTGATAGAAACGGTGACCATTGGAGCGGAAAACCGAGCGTTAAAACCCTTGATAGCCTTAAAGATAATTTCGTTACCGTAAATTATCAAAATAAAAACATCACGATTCAGACTAAAAAAGTCGTTGAAAACTATTATCACGGTGTAACCGGCGGCAGTGCCGGCGGCACGTACACGGACCACTTCAAATCGTGGGAAAATAACGAAGTCGGATATTTCAAAATCACCGTATCTTGTGCAGAACTTAACCTTCAACAGGTCTTTTCCTTTCGTATTACGTCGAGCATAAGCGGCGTAGGATTGAATCAATCAACCATTACTTTCTAATCGGTCAATTCGGCAGTAATTGCCGTTGACTCATAATTTTTTTCCTTTTATCAGACCGACCGGGCGGCTACGGCGCCGCCCCGGCAACGGTCAACCGTAAAACAATGAAACTTGTAAAAATCAAAAATAAATACCTTTTTCAGAGCGAAATACCGGAAGGGGTACACACTTATGCCGTTTATTATGACAAAGAGTCAAAGCGCAATCGCGCCGTCGCCTTAACTCATTTATATCGTAAAGATTATAAACGGTTTTCGCAAATCAAAACCGGCATATTGAGTGTTGAACAATTCAAGGAATTCGACGTTCCGTCCGGCGTCTGGGATTATTACTATTCCGAAACCGTTGACGGACAAAAAATCAACTTAAAAGATCACGAAATCAAAAAAATCGCACCGCGTTATATATCCAAAAAGCAAGCGGACAGAATTAAGAATTTCGCAAAATACGACTACAAAGAAAAATTAGAATTAGAAAAAAAGAAAAAGAAAAAGAAAAAGGCAACCGCAGAAAACAACGTTACCAAAACAAGCAAAAACGCAAAACAAAAAGAAGCCCGTAAGTAACTATATAACCTTACGGGCAGAAGAAAAATATTTTCTTGTGGTATTTACAGTATATGCAAAATATCCGAAAAAGTCAACAATATATGAATAATCAAGCCAAAATCAGAAAAATCACGGGCGCAAGCCTGTTAATAATATTACTTTCCGTCATTCTGCTGTTTATCGGAACGAACGGCACGGCGTTTGCCGTGACGGTTGATTCAGACGTTTACGCAGATCTTATGCAAATGACGATAGACGGAAAGAAATTCGACGTCGCAGACTACCCGGCAGACGCAAACGCCGAAACGCGTATGCTTTCGTTTATCGAATACGGGTATTCGTTTGACGAAACCGCGCGCGATAAATTCGCGCTTTTTGCGTATGTGTACAATCCGAAAAAGGACGTTGTCGCGGCATCCGGTCAAAACAAGATCCAACTTGCCAGCGCGTACGACAAAAGCGGAAATGCGACGGAATACACTAAATACCGTCTGCAACTCGTGTCTGCCAGCGCAGACGGACTTTTCTTGAAATACAAAATCGCAGAAAGCGCGGAAATCGTAAAACGTCTGACTAACCGCGACGCGCGACGTTACGACGTATCCGGCATTGAACTTACGACGCGCGGCGACTACAACGCAACAGAATACGCCGTCGCGAAGACTCTGACGTTTTCCGGATATATGCCCGGCTTCGGCGAAAACCAAAGCACCGAAAACACGTTGAAATGCGCGGAAAAAGGTATGACCGAAACCGTCGCGCTGGAACTCAACCATACATATTACCGAACAGGGCACTCTGATAAAGGCGCAAACCACTTTAACCAGATCAACACCGCTTATTTCTCTATCCCGGGAAAATACATGAACGACAACGTCGCCATAAAAGCAATTACTGCCGAATGGTGGGAATACGTCACGCAGTGGGCGCTTGTAACGTCGAATCAGGATTTTTATAACCTTGCGCGTCAATACACGGGGACGTGGCTCGGCGACACGTGTAATAAAAACATTCCTTTTTATGTTTATAACGGCGTTAAATATCAACATTTAGGCAGCGGATTAGCCAGCCGGGATACGTGGTATTACGATTGGAGTTTCAATCGCGGCAGAGACTATTTAAACGACAGCAACCCATTAGCGGTAGAAAGATATCTTTCGACCGAATGGGCGCCGATATTGCCGTATGTCTTTTACTCGCCGTCGGTCGGAACAAATACGATTCTGGATCTTATTTATAAAGAACCTGCCGGGAAAGTAAATAAATCCGTCGTGTCTGACTGGATATACAACTATCGGAATGACACCGGACACGGTTATATCGATTGCAACGGACGTCAAATATCTAACGATTTATTTATGGATCATATTGACGCTGATCGCGCCGCAAACGGTATTCAGCGCGGTTATAACAAGAAAAAAATCGATTTTAACGACACTTTCGACGTTAAGAGTTTCGACAGCAATCATAAGGCGATCGAAAAACTATTCGCTTTTGGCTGGAAATATAAACTTGCCGAAACGTCCGAAAGTTATCAGAACGTACAGCCGATTTATTATCTTAAAAACACCGATTTCGACGGCAATATAGACGACGTCGCAAAGCGTCTTTTAATCGATAAAAACAGTCTTTATAATGTGAGAAGTTTTTATAATGCCGAAACCGCAAAAGGTAATACCGTCGTTTTATTCAGATTCGCAAACTCTGATTATCGGTCAATGCCTGCTTGCAGGAACGGAAACACCGAAGAAGGTAAAGAAGATTGCTACGTTGCAACGCAAACCGTGTTTATGGACTTCGACATTATCGAATTCGATTTCCAGAAAGGCGAAGAAGTCTTCACCGTGCCGATTATTGCAAGCCCTATCGATATTATCAACGATTACGACAGCCCGGGCATTGGAATGAAAAAACTGCCGGGCTATGACCTTCTGATTCTTATCGTTGCGATCGTCTTGACAGTGATCTTTACGATATTGCTGTTTGTGCTTCTTAAAGAACTTATCGTCAAACAGTTTAACAGCGCTTTTGCAAAAATCGGAATGATCGCGCTGTGTCTGATCGTCGCGTTTGCCGTATCCGCAGCAATCGTCTTCTTATGTGCCAGCGCGGTTTACGGCGCCGTTTATAAGGTAGATTTCAACAGCGCGGCAAAAGCCTTCTGGAAGTACGTAATATCACGAAAATGAACTATCGTCAACAGCAAAATTTTAATAATCAATATTTCTCGGAGCAGGCGGCGTGGCTTGTGGATACGTTCCAGAATTCGAACGTAATTGTTTTCGGCAAGAAAGGAAGCGGCAAAGACGTTTTGTTTGCGACGGTGATCCACCTTCTGGACGGATTGCACTATGCGAATATGCCTTATAATCCGAAAACGCTTGTGCTTAAATCGCTGCGTGCGCTGGGCGTCGGCGGAAACACCTATCGGGACATTGTTAACGGAACAATATCGAAGTACCCGGATCCGTTTATCCCCGGTCTTCCGATATTCATATCAGACGGCGCCGTTTATTTCGGAAGTCAGAATAACTCGGAAATCGATTCGACGTTCCCGGAAATTGCGATCTTCGAAGCGCTTTCGCGGCAACTCGGACAGCACCAACTTCACGTCAACACGCAGGCGCTGGGACGCTTATATATCAAAATGCGTGAGCAGGCGAACGTGTTTATTAAATGCCTTGAAACCCACGACTGCGGGCGATTCCTTGTCGTAGACGCTATTTCGTACGACAAATATCCCAGTGCGGATGCCGGGTTATCACCATACGAAGGCAATCGCGATTCGAAGGAATTTCGGGACTTCGAAGCCAGATTCGGCGAAGTGGAATATCGAAGTTTTTTCGTTAAAAAATCGTGGCTGAAATACGATACTTATTACTTTTCCCGTCTGTTTTTGGACGGCAATAAAATTTTAGGAGTGACAACAAATGGCTAAAAACCCGAAAGTTAATATAAACGTCGGCGCAAAGAATTACGTTTCGTTTTCGCAACGGCTGAAAAACGCGTCAACGATCCGCAAAATGTGGAAGATCTTACGCGCTATGGACTGCGAAGCGTGCGGTTTTTCCTGCACGAATGGCTGCCAGATGATTCTGAATCAGATTCGCACGTTGGAACTTGAAAGCGCCGGCGGCAAAAGCGAATTCGTGAACGGGCTTGACGTGTCCGAAAGCGCCGGGAACACCGTGCCTATTGACGTTTATCTTGCGACGCTTCAAATGCTTGCGGATAAGCAAGACGCCGCGCCGGGAACACCGACGCCGGCGGCGCAGGAACCGCCGAAAAAGCCGAAATACAAGGACGCGCCGACGTCTGAATCGACGTCAGACGCGACGCCGTCCGAAAAACCGCAAAATTCCCCGGTGAAAATCCCGGGAATTAAACCGAAACAGGACGATGACCGTCCAAGTTTTTTGGACGACGATTGATAATATGAAAGACGAATATAAGAAAGATTTCAAACAAATATCCGCGATTCTTCCGAACGCCGAAGCGGACGCCGTAAAGCGCCTTCTGAAAGAAAAGAATCTTACGCAACCGGACTTTATTCGCGGAGCGTATTATCTGCTTCTGAACGGCGATTTCGCGCGCGTGCCGGAGATTGCGGCGCGCCTTAACAAGTAATTTTACGAAAGGGAAAAAAATATGGTACATACTTTTCACGCAAACGAAAAATTCGAACGTGAGATTTCGAAAATCAAAAGCAATGAAAAGAAACTTTTCGACGACGATTTCGTTATTTCCGTATACGATTGGATGTTAAAAATGAATTTAACGCAAGCAGAAGTGCTTGTGTATGCGCTTGTATATCAATACTCACGCCCGGGCAGTAATTCGACCTATTACGGCGGAATAACGTTTATACATAATTCCTTACGTAAAGACAGAAAAACGATAATATGCGCCTTGAATACGCTTGTTTCGCGCGGTCTTGTAGGTAAAGAAAACGTTACTTTCGGCAACAACGTAGCGCGAAATCGTTATTACGTTATAATGCCCAAAATGCCGGCGACGTCGTCGCACGTGTTGCTTTATGGCTGGATGTTTCGACTCGGTCTGACAACGTCTGAACTGCTTGTGTACGCCTTCCTTTTCGCGTACTCTCAACCGGGCGTCGAAGCGGTTTATACTGGAACGTTAAAGCGAATCGAGCGTGAAACCGGTCTTTCGAAAATGACCGTTTTAAGAGCGATAGAGGCGCTGAAATGTCATAATTTACTGGATACTTATAACACAAAACGGCATAAAGCGTACGAGGCAATGTGGACGAAAGACGCCGTGTGCGTTTATAACAAACGAAATCAGACAATTCAGGGATTTAACCCCATAAATATAACCTATACAATAGACTAAACCCTTACATTTTAATGAATCTTTTTAAGGCAAGACAGGTGTCTTGCCATTTTGCTATACAAAAAACCGTAAAAAAACGGTATCAAAATTCCACTACCAAAATATCAAAATTCCACTACTTAGGTATCAAAATTCTACTATATGGTATCAAAATTCCACCCATAATATCAAATTATTATCAAATTAAATATCAAAAAGTTATATTAAGGACATTTAACAAGACATAGTTAAGAGCGCGCACGTACTTATGCGCGCGGACGCGCGAATAGGTGTCGCTTCGCTCCGAAAAATGCCTTTATTCCACGCTCCGGCGTCGGAATCGCCCACAACAACGTCCCCCCGGACGACAACAAAAGCCGAAAAGGAAAGAAAAGCCCGTACGGGTACAGCGATATTATTTTTTAAGAAGAAAACGCGCCGCAGACGAAATGTCAAGGCGCGTTACTTCAATAAAAAAACGCCGCGCGAACGCCATATTAAAAAAAGTGTACCTGTACCGCGGCAAAAATATGAAAAAACTCCGAAAATTTTGTGTCAAAATTGTGTCGCTTCCCTATTTTTATTGATTTTTCTAACGTTTTGCGTCGTTCGGGACCATGAGGCCATGGGTTCAAATCCCGTCACTCCGACCATAAAAAACACACACGCGTTGTTTGCGTTGTGTGCTTTTTATTTATCTGAAATAAGGGATTTGAACGGGACGTTAAGAAAACAGCACAGTGCGCTGTTTTTAGTCCCCGGCGTGTCAACCGCGTTAGCGGCGCAAAAAAAGGCGCATAAAACGCCTGCGCCCGTAGGGTTGCGGAGCAAATCCCGTCACTCCGACCAGAAAAAACACACACGCATTATTTGCGTTGTGTGTTTTTTATTTGCCCGCAATAAGGGCTTTGAACGGTGTTGTAAATTGAAATTCTTTGTGCAATTTGATTTGAACGAAAATAAAAAGACGAGCGGTCACCCGCTCGTCCATCCTGTTATCGGCATTTCTACCAGTCCGCTTATTTCTAAGCAAGTCAAAGTATATATGAATTCCGCATTCTTGTCAAGATAAATAAAAAACGCGGAAGATAAATTCCGCGCATCATGTCATGGCATTTCAGCCAAGGACTTAAAAAGCCTATATTCAATATATTATAGATATTTTATTAAGTCAACCATAAAACCTTATATCTTTGCAATGAAAAACCCACGGCGTGCCGTGGGCTTTATTATAAGGTATTTAAGATTATTGTTGCGGTTGAGGTTCGGCAGGCTGCACCATATTTCCGTATTTCACGCGGTTTGCGACTTCATACAGAAGTTTCGGGTTGTCGGACATAATACAATCCGCGCCGTTTTTAATGAGTGTTTCCATCTGGCTTGCCTCGTTGATTGTCCAGAACTGGCAGGCGATGCCGTACTTGTGCGCGTAATCGATGAACGACTTGCTGCCAAGGAACGGGAACCAATTCATATAAGGAATTTGCAAAACGTTGTATTTCACCGTGCCGAGGTCGCGGTTCATAAGGTAACTCAAAAAGATTTTCAGAACTTCGAGGATACCTGCGGAGCGGTTGATTTTGCCGTTGTACACGTTGGCGTTGAGATAATCGAAGTAATCGCTGATATCGCCGTTGAACGTGCCGACAACGACTTTGTCGAACATATTATACTTTTCCATAAGCGCGCAAAGTTGTTCCGCCGCGTATTTGCCGACCGCGCCTTTGTCCTTGATTTCGATGATATAGCGATATTGTTTGCCCGCATTTTCCGCCGCGATAATAACTTCTTCCAGCGTAACGACGCGTAAATCGTTTGCTTCTTCGACCGGCAAAGCGTTCAGGTCTTTGTAAATACGTTTATCTTCAACCTGGACGCTGCCCCTTTCGTACGGGAACCAGTATCCGAAGTTCAGCTCTTTGATTTCTGCAAGGTCTTTGTCGCGCGGCAACACGCCTTCTCTGCCCCAGACTTCGACGCTGTTGGTGGTGCGGTCGAAATTCTCGTCGTGAAGAAGGATAAGCTCGTTATCTTTCGTCAGGTGCAGGTCGAATTCCAGAATGTCGACGTCGTAACCTTCGTTCATACTGTTCAGACAGGTTTTGATTGCCTTCATCGTGTTTTCGGGATCCTGTACGCCGCCTGCGCGGTGAGCCGAACGCAAAAGCCCCGTCGTGTTGTAAACTATGTACGGATTATCGTTGTTGGTTTTCGCATACGAAACGCTGTCGCCTGTCGTTGTGACGTTCCCGCCGGGCGCGGTCAATGCAAACGCCGTTACCGAAAGAGCGACGACAAGCACTGCGATAATCGAAAATGCCGTAATCTTAAATATTGACTTTTTCATAACGTTTACTCCCTTTTTATATAAGTGTTAATTGTTTTACAAATTGAATTTTTTTACCACTTCGTCTTTCATCGCGGCAAGGTCTTTTTCCGCAGAATCGAAGGAATCTTCTTTCGTGGCAAGATAGATTTTGAGTTTCGGCTCCGTACCGCTCGGGCGGACGCACATCCAGCAGTCGTTTTCAAGCGTGTAAAGCAGGACGTTGGACTTCGGCAAAGTGATTTTTTCCTTTGTGCCGTCGCATTTCGTCGTAACGCCAGTAAGGTAATCGCTGAGCGCAAGGACTTTTTTGCCCTGAACCGACGAAATATCGCTTGTGCGGATATCGTTCATAATCTTGTTCATTTTGTCCATGGCGTCGATGCCGGTGAAGCCGAACGAGAATGCCCTTTCCAGGAAATATCCGTATTCCTTATAAATCTTTTGCAGCCTGTCGTAAACGCTCGAACCTTCGTTTTCTTCAAAACAGGCAAGCTCCGCAAAGAGCATCGAGGCGACGACGGCGTCCTTATCGCGGGCGTGCGTGCCCGACAAACAGCCGTAACTTTCCTCAAAGCCGAACATAAAGGTATATTCGTGAGTCTGTTCCCACTCTTTGATTTTTTCGCCGATGAACTTGAACCCCGTCAACACGTCGAACACGGTCGCGCCGTAATCTTTTGCGACGACGTTTGCAAGCCTTGTCGTAACGATGGTTTTGACGACGGCGGCGTTTTTCGGAAGCGTTCCTTTGTCGCGGTTGCGCCTTAATATATAATCCATAATAAGAACGCCCGTCTGGTTTCCGTTCAGAAGGACGAACTCGCCCTTGTCGTTTCGTACCGCAACGCCCATTCTGTCGCAGTCGGGATCGGTGCCGATAACAACGGCGGCGTTGACCTTTTTCGCAAGCGCGACAGCCATCGACAGGGCGTCGGCTTCCTCGGGATTCGGCACGCGCACCGTCGAAAAGTCGGGATCGGGATTGACCTGCTCGGGAACGGTAACGACCGGCATACCCATTCTTTCAAGCATTGTCGTGACGGGCATATAGCCGCTGCCGTGAATGGGGGTGTAAACGATTTTCATTTTGTCGCGCTGCGCTTTAACGGCGTCTTCGGACAACATAAGTTTTTCAATTGCCGCAAAATAACGCTCGTCCAGGGATTTCCCGATGACGGTGATATTTTCGTACGTTTTGCCGTCGGCGTTTCTTATATCGCTTTCGGTAATGCCGATTTTTTTATACGGCGCGAAATAATCCTTTTCTTCTTCGATAAACTTCACGACGACCGCCGTGTCTTCGGGCGACATCTGCGCGCCGTCTTCGCCGTAAACCTTGTATCCGTTGTAAATTTTGGGGTTGTGCGACGCGGTAATCATAATGCCCGCAACCGCGTTCAGATTGCGGATTGCAAAACTGCAAACGGGCACGGGGCGTACGTTTTCAAAAAGATATACGCGTATGCCGAAAGAATTCAGGACTTCCGCCGAAACAATCGCAAACTCCGTCGAAAAACGCCTTGTGTCATAGGACACCACGACGCCGCGACGCATCGCGTCTTCGCCCCTGCCGATAATATACCTTGCAAGTCCCTTCGTCGCACGGGCAACCGTGTACGCATTCATTCTGTTAATGCCTGCGCCGAGAACGCCGCGCATACCCGCCGTTCCGAATTCGAGTTCCGCTCCGAAACGGTCTTTTTGTGCGTTTAAGTCATCGGAAATCGCCGATAATTCCGCCTTTTCGTCGGCTGTCAATGCGCCCGATGCAAGCCAGTTTTTGTAGATATCTCTGTAATCCATAGCCTTTTTGCGATTTTTAATCAAGTTGTCAACAATAAAATCACCCGATGTGGATAACTTTGTGGATAACTTGCCCCTATTGATATTTTACTGCATTAGTATTATATATGATAATGGAAGTAAAGTCAAATTATCCCCGCAAGTTGATTTTCTTTATTGTTGTCGTCCGCCGCTTTTTTGGTGCCGCGCGCCACGACTTTTTGTTGCGATTTATAAAAGTCTTTCCTGATTTCCCTGCGGAACACGCATTCCCCGTTCATATACTTTTCCATTATTCCGCGGCTTATCACGCCGTCCGCCCCCTCGGCAAGCACAAGTTCCTCGCCGACGTTCATCGTGTCGTCGTCAATGTATTTCACGTCCCGCGGCGCGCTTCCCGTGATTTCCGACACAAGCCGCACTTCATAGTTCAACGGACTTCCGTATATTTCAACATACAATTCGTCGTCTTTAACGTACGATTTAACGTATATCGGATACCTTCCGTCGTTTGCAAACTTAAAATCGGTCATCGACGACACCATCGCGTCGAAACTTGCCGGCACGTATTTTACGGGGAGCGAGTGGCGCGATACGCCGATTATCGTCAGATCCGCATACAACACGGCGTTGTATAAAGTCGTCGAAACCTGACATACGCCCCCGCCGACGCCGCCCTGAAATTTGCCGTCCACGATGACCGGCGCTTCCAAAAATCCGTTTTCGGGAGTCCTTGCCCCGATTCTTTCGTTGAACGAAAAAACTTCGCCGGGGTTTACCGTCGCACCGTTAAGTTTTTTCGCGGCAAGCCCGACGTTCGACTTTCTAGCGTCCGAGCTTCTTTTGAACGCCGTCGAAAATTTCCCGCGAAGAAGCGTGTTTTCGCGCAAATCTTTTTCGGTGATTTCGGGATACAGCGCGTCGTACGAAACGCTTACTACGCTTTGCGCGCCGATTACGTTTTTCACGACGTCTTTGATAAGTTTATCGAAATCCGCCTTGCGCCCCGTCACTTCGAGGACGTATTCAAACGTTTTTTCACCGTCCGGGTTGAACGTTACGCGGGCGTTTTCGGGCGGAACGTATTTTTCGTTCGCCAGATTTTCAAGCGAGCGAAAAAGCGACGGAAAGGTTTTCAAAAGCGCGTCCTTTTCGGAATAACCTTGCCTTAAAAGCCCCGTCAGTCGCTTTTCTACGTTGAACCCGAACAGCCGCTTTAACGGCGGAATACCGTCGCCGTCGGCTGAAAAAGTCTCGTCAAAACATATCTCCGCCCCGTCCACGACGATAACCCGCATCTGCGTTTTCGGCTTTGCCGCAACGCTTACCGCGCATAAAAAAAGCAGTACGACCAAAATAATTCTTACCTTTGCCATACCGCTATTATGTGTATATATTAAGTTTTTACTTTCGGATAAGGTTTTTTCACTCACAGTGCCATAGTGTTGCACGGAAAAAACACTCTCCCCTAAAAAGTCAGCATTTTGATATTTAACTTCCCTTAAAACGGCGAA
>UMGP01008508.1_pt1 | contig 25156 bp, 15 predicted proteins | sample 1965291 | NCBI WGS metagenome assembly UMGP01 (sample SAMEA4836075, study PRJEB28245) | human gut metagenome | biome: gut microbiome; material: fecal sample | place: Denmark | collected 2008 | reverse complement strand
AAGTCGCCGATAACGCCGTCGATATAACCGTTGAAAAAGGAAAAATTTCAAAGGTTTCAAAGACGCGCGAAAAATCTGCGCCGCGATACGTTACGCTGCCATACGTCGATATTCATACGCACGGCGCAGTGACTCACGACGTCACGGAACTTAGCGAAAACGCATTGTCGGAAATCGGAAATTACCTTCTTTCAAACGGTATCGGGGCATACCTTCCGACATTTGTCGCAACCCCGCTTACCGCGCTTGACAAAGCCTTTGAAAAACTGAGAAAATTGTCGCCGTCGGGTGCGGAAATTCTGGGCGCGCATATCGAAGGTCCGTACATCAGCATCGCGAAAAAAGGCGCGCAGCCCGTTGAAAACATAATGACTTCCTTTGACGAAAAGGACGCGGATTTTTTCAGAAAAAACGCGGACGTTCTTAAAATCGTAACGCTGTGTCCGGCAACGAAAAACGCGGTCGCGCTTGTAAAAGCAATCGTCGGAAACGGCATAAAGGCGCAGGCGGGACACGACGACAGTATCGACGATCAGATTATCGCCTGCAAAAACGCCGGGCTTGACGGAGCGACTCATATTTACTGCGCGTCAAGCGGATTCCGCCGCGTCGACGGCAAAATTACGAAACATCTCGGGCTGAACGAGTGCGCGATGTACTTTGACGATATTTATACGGAAGTCATCGCCGACGACGTGCATATTAGCGAAAACCTTTTCAAATTCATTTATAAGTGCAAAGGATATGAAAAAATCATACTTGTGTCCGACGCCCTTGCCCCGTGCGGCGCGCCTGTCGGCGAATATATCCTTGGCGAAAACACGCCCGTAATTGCCGACGGCACCGCGGCGTATCTCAAAGACAAATCCGCCCTTGCGGGAAGCACGACGAACGTCGCGAAGATGGTTGAAATCATCGTCCGCTACGGCGTGCCGCTTGAAAAGGCGGTTTATTGCGCGACCGAATCGCCGAGAAAGTATTTGGGGCTTGAAATCCCCGCCCTTTCCGTTGGATATGACGCGTCGTTCAACGTCGTCGACGAGCGCGGAAAAGTCACGGAAGTTTATTCAAAAGGCAAAAAAGTCCTGTAACAGGACAATTTTTTCCGATTATTTTGCAAAAAAATCGTCCGTTTTTGTCGTTTTCTTGAAAAAGAGTATTTACACCGCCCGCTTTTTAATGTACAATTAAAATGCAATAATGTTTTTGCAAATTCCGGCACTTTATGCACTTTTTCAGGGAGGAACTTATGAAAATCGTTATTCTGGACGGTTTTACCGAAAACCCCGGCGACCTTTCGTGGGACGGGTTCAGAAACCTCGGCGAGCTTACCGTGTACGACAGAACGCCCGACGACTTCGACACCGTTGTCAAACGCATCGGCAATAATCAGGCGGTCATCGTGAACAAGGTGAAAATCACAAAGGAAATTCTGGACGCCTGCCCGAATATCGAATATATCGGGGTGCTTGCAACCGGCTTCAACGTCGTCGATACCGTCGCCGCAGCCGAGCGCGGTATTCCCGTCTGCAACGTTCCTACCTATGGCACGGCGGCAGTCGCGCAGTTCACTTTCGCGCTTATTCTGGAATGTTGCCACCACGTCGGACACCACAGCGACGCCGTAAAACAAGGCCGCTGGACAAATTCAAAAGACTTTTGTTTCTGGGACTATCCGCTTACCGAGCTGAAAGGAAAGACTCTGGGGCTTGTCGGATACGGCAGAATCGGGCGCACCGTCGGCACGATCGCAAACGCGTTCGGCATGCACGTCATCGTTTACGACAAAATAATGTCGCTGGACAGCGAAATCGCCGAATACGCCGACCTTGCGGAATTGTACTCCCGCGTGGATATCGTGTCGCTGCACTGCCCGCTCACGAAAGACAACGAAAAAATGCTTGACAAAAATGCCTTCGATATGATGAAAGACGGCGTAATCGTCATCAATACTTCGCGCGGCGGACTCATCGACGAACAAGCGCTTAAAGACGCGCTCGACTCGGGCAAAGTTTCGTTTGCAGCGGTCGACGTCGTGTCGGAAGAACCGATAAAACCCGACAATCCGCTTCTTCGCGCGGACAACTGCATCATCACGCCGCATATCGCCTGGGCGTCGAAGGAATCCCGAAAACGCCTTATGGACACCGCAGTTATGAACCTTTTGTCCTATCTTGACGGAGAGCCGATAAACGTCGTGAATTTCAGATAACAAAAAATTCAGATAATAAAAAACCTTTTTACCCCGCGTCAGCGGGGTTTTTTATTGACAATTTTTAATGCGCGGCGTAAAATAAGTTATACAAATCATACTTTTCATACTTTTGAGGTAATTATGAAATCACAAAAAGACGGCAAATTCGCCTGGACGGTAAAAGTCGGCGAGAAAGGACAAATCGTCATTCCAAAGGAAGCGCGCGACGTTTTCGGTATTGTGCCCGGCGACACGCTTATTCTTTTCGGAGATCCCGCGCGCGGTATCGCCATTCCGCCGAAACAATACGTTTCGGGTTACGTCGACAAGGTGTTTAATAACGACAATGAAAACTCTTGAAATTGAACACCTTACGAAGGTTTATCCCGCATTTACCCTTGACGACGTGAGTTTCTCAGTCGAGAGCGGCCGCATTATGGGATTTATCGGCAGAAACGGCGCGGGAAAATCCACCACTCTCAAATGTCTTCTGGGTTTTGTCCATAAAGACGGCGGCACGGTAAAATTTTTCGGAAAGGACTTTTCGGAAAACGAAAAGGAAATCAAAAGCCGCGTCGGCTACGTTTCGGGCGGCGCGGATTATTACGTCACGAAAAAACTGAAAACGATAACCGCCGTCACGAAAAGGTTTTACGAAAACTTTGACGACACGGCGTATCGCGGCTACCTTGAAAAATTCAACCTGGACGAAAACAAAACCGTAAAGGCGTTGTCGCAAGGAATGAAAGTCAAGTATTCGCTGACACTTGCCCTGTCGCACAACGCCGACCTTTTGATTCTGGACGAGCCGACGTCGGGGCTCGATCCCGTCTCGCGCGAGGACCTTCTGGACGTGTTTTTGTCGCTTAAAGACGACGGGAAAACCATACTCTTTTCAACGCACGTGACGTCCGATCTCGACAAGTGCGCCGACGACATTACCTACATCAGAAACGGCAAGATTTTCGCAAGCGAACCCACCGATACGTTCAAGGAAAAATACAAACTCGCATTCGTTAAAAAGGACGCTTTCACGGACGATATCGCAGCGTGCTCGCACGGCGTGAGACGGCTGAAAGACGGGTTAAGCGTGTTGATTTCTGCCGATAAAGCCGCTGTTTTGAACATTGAAACAACCGACGCATCGCTTGAAGACATTATGGTGCATCTTGAAAAGGAGGAATTATGAAAAATCTTGTTTACAAGGAATTCCGCCTTGCGGCGCACCCGACGAACTACATTTTTTTGTCGTTTGCCTTTATGCTGCTTATTCCGAATTATCCTTATCTCGTGTCGTTTTTTTACACCACGCTCGGCATATTCTTTATGTGTCTTTCGTCGCGTGAAAATCACGACCTTGAATACAGCCTTAATCTGCCCGTAAGAAAGCGCGATTTGGTGGGCGCAAGGCTACTCACCGTCTGCATTTTTGAACTTTTGACGATTGTCGCGACGATTCCTTTCGCCGTCCTTCGCTGCACTGTTTTAAACACTTCCTTAAATCAGGCGGGCTCGATGCCGTCGCTTGCTTTTTACGGAATCGCGTTTTTGTATTTCGGCATATTCAACCTGTCGTTTTTCACGGCGTATTATAAAAGTCCCGAAAAAATCGGCAGACATTTTGCCTTGTCGAGCGCGCTCGGATTTTTAATCGTCGCAATCGACGTCGTGCTTGCACACGCACCCGTCGTAAAAGACGTGTTTATGACGACGGACGACTCTCACCTTGCGGCAAAACTCGTAATTTTGTTTGCGGGTATTATTTTTGGCGCAGGGCTCACCGCGCTTTCGTATAAAAAAGGCGCGAAAAGTTTTGAAAAATACGATTTATGACGTTTTTTCGGACGCAAAAAAACCGCCGTTGTACGGCGGTTTTTCAATGCGTTTTTGTTTGTTTTTTATTATTTGATTACTTCAAGTCCGCCCATAAACGGCCTTAAAACTTCGGGCACCGTGACCGAGCCGTCGGCGTTCTGATATTGTTCCACAAGCGCGGGAAGGATACGGCTTGTCGCAAGTCCGCTGCCGTTCAACGTATGCACGAAACGGGTTTTGCCGGTTGCGGCGTCGCGGAAACGGGTGTTGTTTCTTCTTGCCTGATAGTCGCGCGCGTTCGAAACGCTTGAAACTTCCTTGAAAATGCCCATCGACGGAATCCAGACTTCTATATCGGTCGTGCGCGCCATCGACGCCGAGCAGTCGCCCGCGGCAAGTTTCGATATGCGGTGATAAAGCCCCAACTTTTCAACGAGTCCGCTTGCCTTGTTCACAAGTTCTTCAAAGGCTTCGTCGCTGTGGTCGGGGTGGGTATATTGCACCATTTCGACCTTGTTGAACTGATGTCCGCGGATCATTCCGCGCTCTTCGCTTCGATAACTTCCCGCTTCCTTTCTGAAACACGGGGTGTATGCGAACATTTTCATCGGGAGTTTGCTTTCGTCGATGATTTCGCCCGAGTAAATATTCACGAGAGCGGTTTCCGCAGTCGGCAGCATAAAGCGGTTTTTCTTTCGGTCTTCGTCGACGTCGAGCCAATACACTTCGTCCGAAAACTTGGGGAATTGTCCCGCGCCGAATCCGCAGTTATAGCCGAGTTGCAACGGCGGAAGAATAAATTCGTAACCGTCTTTCAGATGCTCCGAAATAAAGAAATTCAGAAGCGCCCATTCCAGCCTTGCGCCGACGCCGCGGTACATCCAGAATCCGCCGCCCGACAGTTTCACGCCGCGTTCGTAGTCGATGAGATTCAGGCTTGTGCAAAGGTCGACGTGGTTTTTGGGCTCAAAGTCGAATTCGGGCATTTTGCCGATGACTTTTTGTACGGCGTTGTTTTCCTTGCCGCCCGCAACGAGGTCGTCGTCGGGAAGGTTGGGAAGACACGCGACGAAATTGAAGATTTTTTCCTGCAAATCGTCGATTTTCTTGTCGTCTTCGGAGATTTCTTCGCCGATTTTTCTCATTTCGTCAAAGATTGCGTCAACGGGTTTGCCCTCTTTTTTCAAGCGGGGAATGTCCGCCGACACCTTGTTTTTTCTTGCTTTCAGACTTTCGACGTCGGAAATAAGCGCGCGTCTTTCGGCGTCCCACGAGAGAAGTTCCGAAAAGTCGACGTCACATTCTTTCTTTTTCAAAGACGCTTTCACCGCGTCGGGATTGCTGCGAATCAGGTTAATATCAATCATATCTTTCTCCTATATTACGAAGTTGATAAGGCGATGGGGAATTACGATAACTTTTTTCACGGTCGCGCCGTCGAGAAGGGCTTTGACCTCATCGGAATCCATCGCGATTTTTTGGATTTCGTCTTTGTCCGCGCCGGACGGTACGACGATTTTCGCTTTCACGCGGCTGTTGATCTGCACCGCGAGTTCGAGTTCGTCCTTAATAAGGGCTTTTTCGTTGACTTTCGGGAATTCGGTATTGAAAATCGTGGTTTTGTTGCCCAAAATTTCCCAAAGTTCTTCCGTAAAATGCGGCGCGAACGGCGCAAGCACTTTCACAAGGTCTTCGACGCACTCCTTAAAGACGGCGTTTTTGTCGGACACTTTGTTTTCGTAATCGGTAAGCGCGTTCGTGAATTCCATAATACGCGCGATCGCCGTGTTGAACGCAAAGTTTTCGGTGTCGGCGGTGACGCATTTTATCGTGTTGTTTCTGACGTATTCGATATTCTTTTCGGCAGCGGTCAAAGGATTATTGTTGTACGAGAACGTGCGGCTGTGGCACACGAGCCTTTCAACCCTGTCCATGAAACGCTGGATGCTTTCAAGCCCTTTATCGTTCCACGGTCCGCCTTCGACATAGGAAAAACCGAACATAAGGTAAAGTCGGAAAGCGTCGCTGCCGTACTTTTCGATGAGAGTGTCGGGTGAAATTACGTTGCCGCGGGACTTGCTCATTTTTTGTCCGTCGGTCCCTAAAATCGTGCCCTGATGCACAAGCGACTTGAACGGTTCGTCAAAGTCGAGATATCCCATATCCCTTAACGCTTTTGTGAAAAATCTTGCGTACAATAGATGCATACACGCGTGCTCCGCGCCGCCGATGTATTTATCGACGGGAAGCATTTTGTCAACTTTTTCGCGGCTGAACGCTTCCTTGTCGTTTTTCGGATCGACGTATCTCAGATAATACCAGCTGCTGCATACGAAGGTGTCGAGCGTGTCGGGATCGCGTTTTGCGTCCGCGCCGCAAACGGGGCATTTCACGTTCATAAATTCGTCGCACTTTTTCAGCGGGCTTTCGCCGTCGGGCGTGAAGTTGACGTTGTAAGGAAGTTCCACGGGCAAATCCTTTTCGGGGACGGGCACCGCGCCGCAATGCGGACAATGGATAACGGGAATGGGCGCGCCCCAATAACGCTGACGCGAGATAAGCCAGTCGCGCAGACGATAGTTGGTTTTGAGTTCCCCTTTCCCTTCTTTTTCAAGTTTTCTGATGACTGCGACGCGTCCTTCTTCGGTGGTCATACCGTCAAATTCGCCGCTGTTGCACATTATGCCGTAGTCGGTATAAGGCAGATCGTCGGGCGAGCCGTCCTTGCTTTTTATTACTCTTTCGATGGGCAAGCCGTGCTTTTTCGCGAAAACGTAGTCGCGGTCGTCGTGCGCCGCAACGCCCATAACCGCGCCCGTGCCGTAACTTGCAAGGACGTAATCGGCAACGAGAATGGGGACTTCCCTGCCGTTTATCGGGTTGATGGCGTAACTTCCCGTGAACACGCCCGTCTTTTCGCGCGAGGACGAAAGACGTTCAATCTCGTTAATTTTGCTGCACTGCAATTTATAGTCTTCGACAATCTGTTTGTTCTCTTTGGTGACGACCTTATCGACCAGCGGGCTTTCGGGCGCGAGAACGACGTACGTGATACCGAAAATCGTGTCGGCGCGCGTCGTGAACACGCGGAAACGGACGTCCTTGTCTTTCACTTGGAACTCGATTTCGCCGCCCGTGGATTTACCGATCCAGTGCTTTTGCATAAGTTTGGTTTTTTCGGGCCAGTCGAGTTTGTCGATGTCGTTCAAAAGTTCTTCGGCGTATTTCGTGATGCGGAAGAACCATTGCGTCAGATTTTTACGGACAACCGTCGTGCCGCATCTTTCGCAGCAACCGTCGACGACCTGCTCGTTCGCAAGAACGGTCTGGCAGGACGGGCACCAGTTGACCGGCGCTTCCTTTCTGTACGCCAGGTCGTGTTTATACATTTGCAAAAACAGCCATTGCGTCCATTTATAATACTTCGGATCGCACGTGACGACCTCGTAATCCCAGTCGTATGTCGCGCCGATGTTTTTAAGTTGTTTTTCCATCGTCGCGATGTTTTTCAGGGTGCTGTCTTTGGGATGAATACCCGTTTTTATCGCGTAGTTTTCGGCAGGCAGACCGAACGCGTCGAATCCCATCGGCTGGAACACTTCGTAGCCCTGCATACGCTTAAAGCGCGCGAAACTATCCGACGGCCCGTAGTTGAACCAGTGTCCGACGTGCAACTTTGCGCCCGACGGATACGAAAACATTTCAAGGACGTAATACTTCTTGTCGATTCTCGACGGATCGAACTTATAGGTTTTTTCCTCTTCCCATTTTTTATTCCATTTTGCTTCGACTTCGAGCATGTTCATATAGGAAATACCTCGTTTGAAAAAATATATAAAAGATTATAACAAAGTAAATATAATAAGTAAACAAAAATCGAACGGATTTTTTCATTTTCAAAACCAAACGCCCCCGTTCTTTCGGGAGCGTCTTGATTTTCATTGTTTCGGATTTTGAAAAAATTATACGTTGAAGCGGAACAAAACCACGTCGTCGGGTTGCATTACGTAGTCCTTTCCTTCGCTTCTCACCTTGCCTTTTTCTTTGGCGGCGTTGAAACTGCCAAGTTCCAAAAGCGTAGGATAATCTACTATTTCCGCACGGATAAACCCCTTTTCGAAGTCGGAATGGATTTTTCCTGCCGCTTGCGGCGCTTTCGTTCCGCGCTCGATCGTCCACGCCCTGACTTCCTTTTCGCCGGCGGTCAGATAACTGATAAGACCAAGGAGTTTATAGCACGCCGTGATAAGTTTCGGAAGCGCGCCTTCTTCGATTCCCAAATCGTCAAGGAAGGCTTTTCTTTCGTCGTCGGAAAGGCTTGCAAGTTCTTCCTCGATCTTTGCGGAAATCACGACGACCTCGCTGCCTTCCGCCTTTGCGTATTCTTCGACGGCTTTCGTATATTCGTTTCCGCCGGTCTGGTCTTCGGACACGTTCGCGCAGTAAATGACGGGTTTGTCGGTGAGCAGGAAGAAGGATTTCACAAGTTCCTTTTCGTCGTCGGACAGTTCCATCGTCCTTACGGGTTTGCCGCTTTCAAGCCATTTATAAATGCGGGTTAAAAGATTTGCCTCTTCGATAAACTTTTTGTCGCCGCCCTTTGCCATAGATTGCGCTTTTGCGATGCGGCGTTCCACCGTTTCCATATCGGCGAAAATAAGTTCCAGATTTATGGTTTCGATATCGTCGACGGGATCGACCTTTCCGGAAACGTGCGTTACGTTTTCGTCGTCGAAGCACCTTACGACGTGCACGATCGCGTCCACTTCCCTGATGTGCGACAGGAATTTATTGCCAAGACCTTCGCCCTTCGACGCGCCCTTGACAAGCCCCGCGATATCCACGAATTCCACGGTTGCGGGGGTGATTTTCTTGCTGTTGTAAAGCGCCGCGAGTTTTTCAAGCCTTTCGTCCGGCACCGCGACGACGCCCACGTTTGGCTCTATCGTGCAAAAAGGATAATTCGCGCTCATCGCGCCTGCGTTTGTAATTGCGTTGAACAACGTGCTTTTCCCGACGTTGGGGAGCCCGACTACGCCTAATTTCATATCACACCTCATGTTTTTGTCGAAAATATAATACAACATTTTTATTTTGTAGTAAAGAGAAAGGCGGCACTTTGGTTTACAAAATATAATTGCTATGATAAAATAACTTAAACTATTTAAGCATAAAAGCAAATAAAAAGGCAACTTATGGATTACAAACACGAGATTTCGCAACTTATCAACATCGACGGCGTCGATCGGCAGGACGTCGAATCCCTTATTGCGGTGCCCAAAGAAAGCGGCAACGGCGACTATTCCTTGCCGTGCTTCCGTTTCGCAAGGGTGTTAAGGAAAGCCCCCGACAAAATCGCCGAAGACCTTGCAAGCGATATCGTCGCAAAACTCAAACGTATAAACCGCATTCACGAAAGGGTTTCCGCCGTGCGAGAGTCGGTAAAAAGCAAATCTTCTTTGCTCGATCTCTTGCCCGAAAACGAAAAGGACGATTTCCGCGCGGAGTTTTCCTCACTCGGAAAGCCGTTTGAAAAACTTTTTGACGACGTCAGTCAGTCCGAGCCGAAGAAACGCGCCGACGCTTTCTTTTATCTTGCGTCGCTTGCGAAATTTGTCGATAAGGTCGAGGCGAAAAACGGATATCTCAATTTTTACCTTAACAAAAGCGCGTACAACAAAATAATTCTGGACAAAGTCGCCGCGGAAGGCGACAGGTACGGCGCGTCCGACGTCGGCGCGGGCAAAACCGTCTGCATTGACTATTCGTCCATAAACATCGCAAAGCCTTTCCATATCGGCCATCTTATGACGACGGTCATCGGCGCGGCGCTTTATCGCACGTTCAACTTCTTGGGCTACCGCGCGGTCGGCATAAATCACCTTGGCGACTGGGGCACGCAGTTCGGCAAACTTATCGTCGCATACAAACTCTGGGGCGACAAAGACGACATCGAAAAACGCGGTATCCGCGCCCTGCTCGATATTTACGTCCGCTTCCACAAAGAAGCCGAAAAGGACGACTCGCTGAACGACGAGGCAAGGCATTACTTCAAACTTATCGAGGACGGCGACAAAGACGCGCTTGCCCTGTTCAACTGGTTCAAAGACATCACGATGAAGGAAGTAAACAGGACGTACAAACGTCTGAAAGTCACCTTCGACAGTTACGCCGGCGAAAGCTTTTACAACGACAAAATGCAGCCCGTCATCGACGAGCTTAGCGCAAAAGGATTGCTCAAAGACAGCGAGGGCGCAAAGGTTGTGGATTTGTCCGCATACAATATGCCGCCGTGCCTGATCTTAAAGGCGGACGGCGCGACGCTTTACGCCACGCGCGACCTTGCCGCGGCGTTTTATCGCAAGAAAACTTACGACTTTTATAAATGCCTGTACGTTGTGGCTTATCAGCAGAATCTGCACTTTAAGCAGTGGTTTAAGGTCGTTGAACTTATGGGTTACGACTGGTACAAGGATTTGGAGCACGTCGCTTTCGGTATGGTTTCGATGGAAGACGGCGCAATGAGCACCCGCGAAGGAAAGGTAGTGTTCTTGGAAGACGTCCTCAACAAAACCGTGGAAAAAGCCCGCGCCATACTGGACGAAAAATCGAAAGGTCTTGACGACAAAGCGACGGTTGCCGAAGATATCGGCGTTGGCGCGGTGGTGTTCTCCGCCCTTTACAACAACCGCATAAAAGACGTCGTTTTCAGTTACGACCGTGTGCTTTCTTTCGAGGGCGAAACGGGACCGTACGTACAATATACTCACGCGCGCTGCACAAGCGTTTTAAGCCGTGCGGAAATTACAAAGGACGTCGATTATTCCGCCCTTGACAATGCGGAAGCGAACGCCGTCGTGAAAGCGATCGCGGCATTCCCCGACGCAGTCAAAGACGCCGCCGAAAAGTACGAGCCGTGCTATATCTCGCGCGCGGTGATGGCGGTATGTCAGGCATACAACAAGTTCTACTTCGAGCACCGCATTATCGACGCGGCAGAACCGCAAAGAAACGCAATGCTCCTGCTCACAAAAGCGACGAAACAAGTCATCAAAACGGGCTTGACGCTTCTGGGCATCGCCGCCCCCGACAAGATGTAACTCGGGCGTTACAATGAAATAAATTCGCCGACGGCGAAATTGTGAAATCCGTTTTCCAAACGGCTGAAATCGCCCCGTCGATGAAATTTGCCTTCCGGCAAGTTGCTGTTACCTTATTAAAATAACCCCTCCGCAGGTCGCGGAGGGGCTTTTTAATGATTTTATTTTGTCGTTATTAAATGGAAGTCGTCCCGTCCGTGCACACAACCTTACACGTGCTCGGCACGTCGTATTTCCAAAAAGAGCCTTTAGATATAGCGTTCCATTGCTTTATCGTTCCTTTAAAAGTAATTCTCGTAAGTCTGGTGCAACCATAGAAGGCATAAGAGCCGATGCTCGTCACGCTGTCGGGGATTGTCACGCTCGTAAGCCCTGTGCAATTCTGGAAGGCAGGAGAGCCGATGCTTGTCACGCTACCGTCCGTAGGAATGACACTTGTTTTACAACCTAAAATCAATGTGTTTGTTGCGGTTTCTATTAAACAGTTTCCTGCACTGTGATATTTGGAGTTTCCTTCAACAACAGTAATGCTCGTAAGCCCGGTGCAACCATAGAAGGCAAAAGAGCCGATGCTCGTCACACTGTTACCGATTGTCACACTCGTAAGCCCGGTGCAACCATCGAAGGCAGAACCGCCGATGCTCGTCACGTTGTCAGGGATTGTTACGCTCATAAGCCCGGTGCAACCATAGAAGGCACCATCGCCGATGCTCGTCACACTGTCGGGGATTGTAACGCTCGTAAGCCCGGTGCAATCACGGAAGGCGCCATAAAGAATATTGCCACCTGTCACAGTCACAGATTTCAATGATGACGGAATGTAATATCTTGTAGACGTCGTTGAGGACGTACTGTTTCCATAATAATACTGCGTTGTTGCAACACCACCGTCATACTTTGACGTGCCAAAGATATATCCAAACGGATATTGATAGGTATCACTGCTTGTAACACCCGCTTTTGCTCCAACAAACGGAATGGTTATGCTTTCAAGAGACGAACAACCACCAAATGCCGCTGGTCCTATGCTCGTCACGCTGTCAGGGATTGTCACGCTCGTAAGCCCGGTGCAATTATAGAAAGCTAAGGACGGAATGATTTTTACATTATCTCCTATATTAACAGTTGCAAGATTAGAACAACCTTTGAATATAGGATAATCCGATGAACCGGCTCTTGTGCATGCGGTTGCGTTCCAATTGACTGTCGTTAGCCCGATGCAACCATAGAAGGCATCCCAGCCAATGCTCGTCACGCTGTCGGGGATTGTTATGCTCGTAAGCCCGGTACAACCATAGAGGGCCCAATCGCCAATGCTCTTCACACTGTCGGGGATTGTTATGCTCGTAAGTCCCGTGCAACCACGGAAGGCATAATCGCCGATGCTCGTCACGCTACCGTCTGTGGGAATAATACTGTTTTTGCAACCTGCTATCAATGTTTTGCTTTCCGTTTCAATAAGGCAATTTTCTGCGCTATGATATTTTGTATTTCCTTTTGCAACAGTAATGCTCGTAAGCTCGGTGCAACCAGCGAAGGCACCCGCACCGATACTTGTCACGCTGTTACCTATTGTCACGCTCGTAAGCCCGGTGCAACCATAGAAGGCATATCTGCCGATGCTCGTCACACTGTCGGGGATAACTATGCTCGTAATTTGTACTTGATCTTTAAATGCAAGTTCACCTATTGCTGTGATTGCTGTCGAGCCGTTTTTAAACGGTATTATCAATTCTTTTCCCGAGAATGAGCCGATTCCCGTAACTAAATTGCCACTATACAATAAGCCATATGATGCGACATGACCGACAAGAACTCTGTCCCCGGTTGAACCAGTCTTTATAGTTTGGACAAATTCATTTGGTTTGTCTGCGTCATACCAACAATCGATAAAGTATTGTCCGTTGTTGCTGTGTGGCAACTTAATATTAGCTGATTCTATAGTATAAGTATCTACCAAATCAACATCGATATTTTCATCTTTTGTCAGTGTATAACTGATTGAATATAGAATGGGTGTCCACTTTGCAGTTAGTGTTGTGTTTGCTGCAGTCATGGTATAATCAAAGGACAAGTCGCTAGACACAAGCGTATCACCATCATACCAGCCTAGCCATGTATAACCATCATTTGTCGTTGCGGTAAGCGCAACAAGATTGCCAACCGTTATTTTTTGATTGTTATAAATCGTATATGCACCTGCATTTGAGTTGTTACAAGCCGTAGATAAGGTATAATAAGTCCACTTCGCCGTTAAGACCTTATTTTCCGCAGTCATGGTATAATCCAACGACAAATCGCTAGTCAAAAGCGTCTCTCCGTCATACCAACCAAGCCAAGTATAACCGTCATTAGTGCTTGCCACGAGTTCTACACTGTCACCAACTGTAACTTTTTGATTCTGGTAACTGCTTATCGATCCTGCGACATTTATGTTGCGAGATGTTGTCAGGGTATAGTATTTCCACGTGGCAACATATTGCAAAGATTCTTCGGTTATTTGGATTTCATATTGCAAATCTGAACTTACCTTTTCTCCATTAAGATACCAGCCATCCCATGTATATCCATTATTGGTAACAGCCGTAACTGTTACTTTGTCTCCAACTTTGTATGTGGCGTTCAATCCGGAGACGCTTCCGGCAGACGATGATGAAACACTTATTGTTGTTTTACTCCACTTCGCAGTATATGCAATGTTAGAATCACCCATTGCGAAAGTGTATGTTTGTTCATCGGACACCTTTTCGTCGCCCTTATACCAGCCAAGCCACGTATAACCATTGTTTGTCTTTGCATATATAGTGACTTCGTTTCCGCACATAATTCTTTGCGACAAAGTGTTTTGTGTTGACATATCGGCAGAGAATCCTATTTTTCCTGCATTATTATCGTTTTTGTTTAAAGCTACGCTATAACTAGCCCAATGTGCGACTATTTCGCTCGATGAAGTATCTACATCGAAGATATATTCAGTTTTAGTTGAGATAAGTTGTCCGCTCTTATCATACCACCCAAGCCAAGTGTATCCGTTTTGCGGAATCGCCACAACTTTTTTAGGCTCGCCAAAATCGACGCCAACATAGAAATTATTCGCCGAGCTGTAATCTTCAATGAGATTATCCGTAGAACTGTATGATTTACCTATAACTTTCACCAAAGATACATTTCTTATATTGTGAGAAACGGCAATTTTGGCAGTTCTTGTTACGGTCGAGATCTCAGAAGGAATAGACACGAGATAATCTGCACTTGAATCCTTTGCATATACACTGACGCTAACCTTTTTGTTTGAACCCCAATCGCTGTCATTTAAGATGTAATAATTATTTGACGTCGTTGCTACTTCTTTTTTATCGACAACCACAACATATTGGTTTGCATTATAAATCGCACTCCAAGAAATCTTGCTTGAATAGTTATCATTAGGTTGTCTTTCAATTTTTATCGTCGGTGTCAACAATCTGCTTTTTACCAACGTAAATGTTGCATTACTCGATGTATATCCAGCTCTTTCCGCAACTATTTTGATAACATATTGCCCTGCGTTCAATTTAGACAATGAAACTGAATTTGAATAGGTCTTTTCAAATCTAGTGCCATCAATATATACAGTATATGTTGTGGCGTTGTTTGCCTCGGTCCATGTAAGGATAGAGCTTTCAACATCGATTTTAGCATTTGAAACAGGGAGCAATACTTTATATGAGATATGCTTAATTGTTTCTACTGAGTTTATATGAGACACCCCGTCTCCAATACTACGCGCTTTTAACGTGTATGTCCCGGCATCTATACCAACACTGTCAATATCTGTCGACGATTGCGTGGTATAATAAGTTTTTACTAGATTTTTACCCAAATAAAATTTTAATTCGTATTTGTCCGCATTAGGTACGGAATCCCAAGATAAAACTGTTCCGTTTACAGAGATAGTCGGAGATGCTAATTGTCTGCTATCCGTCGAAGAGTCCACCCATTCTGCATATAGTACCAGCCCATTTTGAGTAACCGGAATGGTTGTGTCATATTTCTCTGTCAAAATATAACCAATGTCTTCAACATAGCCATCCGAATAATACCAACCGGTAAATCTATATCCTTGTCGGACGGGAATATATGTAATTAACTGATTCTCTGTTAATTTTTCAACAATATTGTCTGTGCCATAATTCAAATTAAATGTAACATTGAATTCCTCACCGGCAACCAATTCTCTCCACTTGGCGTAAACCGTTATATTGGACGAAATGGTTTGAGTTGCGTTGAATTCTTCAATAAATTCATCGCTCAAATACCAGCCCGCGAAAACATAACCTTCTTTTGTCGGATTGCGTGGAAGGGTAATTGTAGCCCCTTCCGCAATCGTAATAGGCTTAACTTCGCTTCCGCCCCGTGTGTCGAATGTAATTGTAAATTCTTTTTTTGGGGCATCTGGCGAATCGGTCTTGCTACAGGCGACGAGAGCGCACGACAAAACGAGAGCCATTGTCAGAATGGCAAGAACAAAAAGGATTCTTTTTTTGTTGGATTTCATAACAAACCTCGCAAAAACTTATTGCAGGGCGTCAAAAATAAGCAAAAAAATATAACAAGTGCATCCCCGCTGATTTTGCGACAAATCTACATACTACACCCAGTGCAAAGACTATGTAATGCGAATAATGCACCTGTTACCAAAGTAAAAGGCTCTTTGCACTGTGCTTATTAAGATTTGTCGCACGTTAATAATATCATCTTTCCTGCGATATGTCAATATTTTGCGGATTTGACCGATTTCGCTTTATAAAACAAAACCCTGCGGTGCAGGGTTTTGTTTTTGTTTTAGGGATAAATGATAAGGAAAATTATGTTTTATTAAATGACTTCGGAGTAGCCGTTGTTGTAGGTGAGTTTATAGCCGCCTTCAACCGCTTCAACGGTGATAAAGCCTTTTTCTTTGCCCTTTTCGTACTTAATCTTGAATTTTCCGTCCACGTCGCCTTTGATGATTTTATATTCGGTTTCTTCGGGGACGTTTTCGATTTCCATTTTGAAGGATACTTCGGTTTTGCCGTTTTCGTCTTCGATTTCAAGCTTGAATTCGCGTGCCTTCTCGCCGTTTTCGTAGATTTCGTATTCGTATTCGACTTCCTGAGCGCCGTTTTCAACTTCTACGGATTGTTTGATTTTGACGAAGTTATTGGGGTTTGCTTGGCTTTTGGTGGTGAATTCGATGGAAGTTTCTTTTTCGTTGCCTTCGGTTTCGATTTCCTTTTTGCCCGTTACGTCAAACTTTTGGTCGCCGAATACCATCACGCCCGACAAAGTTGTGGACACTTCGGTTTCTTCCTCGCCGTCGTCGATTTCGGTTTCGGTGACGGTGTTGACTTCCTTATAATACATTTTTGCGGTGATGCCGGTGTTGCCGACGGTGACCGTCATGACGAAAGGATAATCTTTATAAAGCCCTTCGACGTCTTCGTTCTTTTCAACGGTTTGCGTGATGCCGCCACCCGCAAGAATGTCGTCGAACATATTAAGACAGTCTTTGATGCCGCTTACGTCCGCGTCGGTTATGACGCCCGGGCGGGTTGTTTCCGCCGCGCCAGTTGCGCCGCTTTCGGCCTGAGCAAGATATTCCGCACCGGTCAGCGCGGAAAGCGCGTATACGTCGTTTGCGTTGACTTTGACTTTCGCCGCGTTACCGCCGCCGCCTTTGACGTCGCACGCCGTGAGCGCTGCCGTAATCGTTCCGATAAGAGCGAGTGCACATACTATTGATATTATTTTCTTTTTCATAAGGGGTTACCTCCTGTTTATTCTACTTAATATACGGACAAGCCCTTAAAAAATTCTAACGTTTTTGAAAAATTTTTAATCTTCTTGTTCAAAAAGTTCTTCCTTGACGATTTCCAGAAGGTCGGACAGGATCTCTCCGTAGGAGTCGTCGCCGTCGGGATTTTTGATGTCGTCGATACATTCAAGAAGGTCTTTCTTTTTTTCGACAAGGTCATCGCAAAATTCGGCGATTTCGTCGTTGGCGACCTCGTGGTAATTCACCTTATAGTCGGCGCAATAAACCTTGATTGCTTCAAGCGCGGCTTTTTCCTCGTCGTTTTGGTCAAGATTTTTCACCTTGCGCTCGTCTTTTTCCCACGGTTTCAATATATTAAGAAGTTCGTCGATGCGCCCGATTTTTTTGTCGATTGCAAGCAGTAATTTCGCCTTGAACTCTTCAACCATCTGCTTTTCGTACTCGCCGACGTTGTTGTTGTCGTAATAATCCTCGATGGCGTCGATGTCATTATCGCTTAAAATCATTGCGGAAACGTCCTTGTTTTTGTTTTTGAACAGGTTGTTGACGACTTCTAAGGCGTGACGCTGTTTTTCGTCGATGCGTTTGCCTGTTTTTTTGTCAGCGACGGAAATTCTGACTTTGCCTTTATCCTTCACAAGCCCCGCCTCGTCCATTTTTTCAATAAGATAAGTTGCCGCTTCGTCGATATTTTTGCCGACAAGGTTTTCCTGATAAAGCAAAACCACGCCGTCTTTGTTCATACCTTTTTGCGCGGTAACGACGTCTCCACCGGACACGTCGAGCCTTACGGACGGGTTGACGTCGATAAACACGACGTAGTCCGACGCGTACGAAACGCCGGGGGTTTTTGGGGATTTTCCGGGCTTGGACGTTTTTGCGATAATCGGCGCAAGCACCGCAATCATCGCGATAAGCGCAACGGACAAGACTGCCGTCGCCCACTTGAATCCGTTTGACGATTTTGCGGCGGGCGCGTTCTTCTTTTCAAACTGCGAAAAATCGACGTCTTTCCTGATTCTCTCTCTGACGTCGGGGGACTTTTCGTATAATTCGTTTATAATCTTGTTTTTATTTTTCATTATAAACCTCGCCGTAAAACGTTTTGACTTTTTTGATAATCTTGTTATATTTCCAGTTTATCGTGGATATGGGTTCGCCAAGCATTTTTGCGACTTCGACGCGGCGGTATCCGTAAATCGTCGTGAGTTCCAGTATGCGAAATTCGTCGTCGCTTAAATTCTGCCTTGCGTGTTCGAGAAGCGGAAGATCCGAAACGGTCACGTCGCTTGTCGCGATTTCGACATCGTCGATATTCGCGCCCGCAGCCCTTGTCATTCGCCGCGCCTCGTCCAGCGCCTTGTTCTTCGCGATTTGCAAAAGGTACGAAAGCGGGTTTTGCTCATCGTCGATTTTCGTAATCGAGTTCAGAAAAGCGACGTAAGTTTCCTGCATTGCGTCCTCGACAAGATAGCTGTCCTTCAATACGCCGCGTATCACGTAATACACCGACGCTCTTGTCAAATCGTAAATCTCGTCAAAATACTCGGTTTTGCCCTTTTTAAGTTGTCTGATAGCGCGCGCTACCTTTTCTTTCAACATGACTCTACTTTATATACGGATTATCTCTTGAAAATTTCCAACTTTTTTCAAAATAATCTTAAAAATACAAACGGGGACTCCGAAAAGCCCCCGCATTTTCGTTTTTTTGCCGTTTATCCGAAGATATACGTCCTTGCTTCCCACGGACGGGTAACAAAGCCGTTGTTTACCACTTTGTTGTCCTTGTAGTTTCCGATAAGTAACTTGCCCTTTTCAAGGTCGAAGCCTTCGGGCGCCTTGAACCTGACCGCCTTGTCCGAGAAATTCAGCACGACAAGCATACGTTTCCCTTCGTAATTCCTTTCGTAAACCCACAGGTTTTTGCTGTTTTTATAATGCAACTTGTAGTCGCCGTAGATTATAATCGGGTTTTCTTTTCTTATCCTGATAAGTTCACGATAGTAGTTAAGAACGCTGTTTTCGTCGTCAATCTGGCTTTCGACGTTGATATCCTTATAGTTTTTGTTGATATGGAACCAAGCGCGGTCTGCCGTCGTGAACCCGGCGCACTTGCCGTCCGTCCATTGTACGGGGGTGCGGGCATTGTCGCGGCTGCCGTATGCAAGCATTTTCATCGCGAGCTTTTCGGGAAGACCGAGTTTTTTCATTATGTCGTGCGTGCAGAACGCCGCAACGTCCACGTAATCGCGAATGTTTTTAAGGTATATGCTGGTCATGCCGATTTCCTGTCCCTGATACACAAACGGCGTGCCCGACAGGAAGAAATACGAGTTTGCAAGCACTTTCGCCGACAAGTCGTGATATCTCTTTTCGTCGCCGAAACGGGAAACCGAACGGGGTTGGTCGTGGTTTTCCATATAGTTTGCGTTCCACGCGACGCCGTACATTTTGTCCTGCCACGTCGACATGACTTTTTTAAGTTTTTTGAGTTTGAATCCCGTGTGCACGCAGGCGTTGCCGATGCAGTCCGCTTCCATATGCTGGAAATGGAACATCATATTAAGGTCTTGTTTGTCGCCTTCTTTTATGAATTCGAGAGCGATATCGGGCGTCATTCCGGGGGCTTCGCCGACGGTCATGCAGTCGTATTTGCCCCAGCCTTCGTTTTTGAACTGTTGCAGATATTCGTGAAGGTGCGGTCCCCTGTTATAATGCGTAACGCCGCGCATGACGGGTGAAAGCGGATTGCCGTTCGGCAGCCCTTCTTCCTTGCTGATATAAGTGATGACATCTTCGCGGAAACCGTCCACGCCCATATCGAGCCAGTATTTGTAAATGTCGATGACTTCCTGTCTTACTTTCGGGTTATCGTGATTCAGGTCGGGCTGTCCGACGGCGAACAGGTGCAGATAATATTCTTTCCTTTCGTCGTCCCACGTCCAGGCGGGGCCGGGGAACGATGACGTCCAGTTGTTGGGATAACCTTTCCCGTCCTTTCCCGTGCCTTTGCGCCAGAAATAATAATCCTTATACGGGTTGTCGTCGCCGCCCATGCGGGACTTCCGGAACCATTCGTGTTCGGTCGACGTGTGGTTGACGACAAGGTCCATTATGACTTTTATGCCCCTTTCCTTGCAACCTTTCAACACCGCCTTGAAGTCGTCAAGGGTGCCGTATTCGGGCGCGATGTTGCGATAATCGGCGATGTCGTATCCGAAGTCGCATTGCGGACTTTTGTAAACGGGCGAAAACCAGATGGCGTCGATACCCAGCCATTTCAGATAATCAAGCTTTTCCAGCACGCCTTTCAGGTCGCCGATGCCGTCGCCGTTGCCGTCCTTGAAACTTCTGGGCCAGATCTGGTAAACGGTCATTTCCTTGTACCAACACTTTTTGATATCCATAATTTTACCTCTTTTTAAGGATAGTTTTTTATAAGTATATATTATCAAATAAAGCGGCGGCTTTCAACAGATTGCACAAAAAAAACCGCGTCCCCCGACAAAAAAGTTGTGTTTTTTTTATAATATGATATAATCGTAATGGTTTTCTTAACGCTCCTTGGCGAGGTAGCCCGTCGGAGAAGGTAGAAAAGTGCAAAAGCGTAAAAACTTGTTTTTATATTTCTTGCTTGCTTTGGTCACCATCGTCTGGGGCTTGGGCTTTGTATTCACGAAACAGGTGTTGCCGTATGTTTCGCCGTCGCTTCTGAACGTGTTGCGTTTTTCCGTCGCCGCGCTCATAACTTTCATCTTATTTTTCAAACAGGTAGTTAAACTTAATATAAAGCAATGTTTAAGTGGCGTTTTGGCAGGAACGCTTATTGTTTTCAGTTTTGGCTGTCAGACTTATTCAATGGTATACACGTCCGCGACGAACACGTCTTTGATGACGGGGCTTTACGTCGTGATGGTGCCGTTTTTTATTTGGGCGGCGCACAAAAAACGTCCGCCGATCCGCGCATTCGTCGCGGGATTTCTGGGCTTCGCAAGCATTGCGTGTCTGGCTTTCGGCGGCTTGTCGAAACTGAACTTCGGCGACCTTCTCGCGTTTTTCTGCGCTGTGGGGTTTGCCGTCCATTATCTTGTCCTTGACAAAGCGACGAAGTCCACGCCCGCAGGCGCGCTGACCTTTGTACAAATGCTGACCGCCGCCGTTTTGTTTTTCGTCGTCGGATTTATCGTCGACGGCAAGGCAATGCTGAATTGCTCTTTCCCGAAATCCATTATCCTTCCGCTTTTCACCCTGTGCGTGTTGAATACGGCGTTTGCTTATATCGTTCAGACGCGCGCGCAAAAGACAATCGACGCGTCGAAAGTTTCGCTTGTTTTGTCGTTTGAAAGCACGCTGGGCGCGGTGTTTGCGGTGATTCTGGGCGGCGACAAATTCACCTGGTATCTCGCCCTTTCGATAATCGGAATGACGGCGGCTATCCTTATTGCCGAGTGGCCACAGAAAAAACAAACGTCGTCTCTTCCCGACGTCGAAACGAATAATTACGACTTTTCCGCAATATCCTCTTCTGACGACCAAATAAATTTGCCATAATTATTGACTTTTGATTTTCAAGGTAGTATTATTCCTTTCGAAAAAAATGTTTGGAGGTTTTTTATGCAAGACTTCGCAAAAAATTATATTAAATCATACGAAGGGCTCGGCAGATGGGTCAAGTTCCTTCTCAATTTCCTTTGGGCAATCCCCACGAATCTTTATCGCCTTTCGAAAAGCATCGTGAAAAAAGATACGATCGGCGCGGTTCTTTCCGTCATTCTTCTTGTCTTCTGCAGCTGGTGGGTTATCGCGGTCATCGACTTCGTAACAATCGCTCTCAAAGACAAAATTTACTGGTTCGACTTCAACGAAATGAAACTGTACGCCCTTGAAGACAGCACGGATTCGGCCGACAACAACTCGAACGCCGACAAACCCTCGTCCGACGACAACAACTCGAACGCCGACAAAATCGACTGAAAAAATCAAATCAAAAAGAAAAGACTTGCAGCAGACGGTTGCAAGTCTTTTTTTTATTTCGTTTTTCTATTATTGTCCGCGGGCTTCCTTTTACGTTCATAATTCTCCTTTATTAAAAAAACCGCGGTTAAGCGGTTTTTGGTCAATCTGATGTACTGCCGCGTTTTTCGCGGAAATTAGTTTGTTTTTTCTTTGCGCGTTCGATTTTCTTGTCGGAAGTCCTGCTTGAAATCTTGTTGAATTCCAAAAGGTTTTTTGCTGGACTTCCATTTGCCGTCTTCGATTTTCGACGGAGTTATTCTATACGTCAGGTCTTCGCGCTTCGGATACAGCATAAAACTTACTTCCGCGGGCTCTTCAAAAGACAGCGCGCCCGTCGAGTCGCCGTACGTCGGCAGTCGGAAATCCTTGACGATAACCTTCTTCACGACCTTGCTTTTTTCCGCGTCGAATTCCAGCGTGAAGTGAACGTCATACGAGGTTTCTTCGCCTCCGACGGGTTTTAAGATCACCTTGCCCGTCTTTTCGCTTTCGCCACCCTTATACAATACAAGAAGATAATAGTCGAATTTGTCGGCGTAATTATACGTTTTTCCGTCGTACGAATTGTAAAACATACGGTCAACTCCGTACACCCCGTAAACTTCTTTCTCTGCGCCGGTATTGAATATGCAGCCCGTAAAAGTCAGCGCGGTTGTTACAATAAGTATCGCGACAAGCGCGACAGAAATCACCTTTTTCATGCTTTTATTGTATATGTTTTGACCGTTTTTGGCAACTATTCTCCCCTTTTTGCACGTTTTTCGCCCCTTTGCACGGTCTTTCACGAATTTTTTATTCCTTTTTTCTTATTTTTGTTTGACAAACATTCAATTATAAGATAAACTAATTAAGCATTTGATTTTTATGCAAACGGCGCGGGGTAGAGCAGTCGGTAGCTCATCGGGCTCATAACCCGAAGGTCGTGTGGTTCAAGTCCCACCCCCGCAACCAACTTGGCGGCGTAGCTTAGATGGTTATAGCGGCCGGTTCATACCCGGCAGGTCGTTGGTTCGAATCCGACCGCCGCTACCAAATGTAAACACCGTAAATTGCAACACCGCAAGGTGTCGGGTTTATTGAAAACACGTTGAAAGTTCACTTTCAAAAGCGTTTTTAATAAAAACGAGAAAATGCGAAGCATTTGCAATTTACGATATATACATCCCCACAGGCGGAAAGACGCATCGCGGCTTACCGACGACGGGATAAATAACAAACAACACGTTCCTTGAAAACTGAGCTATCCTTTAACGTTACGAAAGGTTTGTTTCTTAAAAACCGTCTTCGCGTAAACGCAAACGCCGAAACAAAGTAAACGCAAACGTCGAAACAAAACATTTGTTTTATTGTTTCCCCCTTGGTAATCGCCTTTGGCGCTTTCCAAGAAGCCGGTCAAAGCCTGCGCTTCGCCCGCCCTATGTTTTCTTTACGCCGTCTTCGCGTAAACGCAAACGCCGAAACAAAACATTTGTGAAACAAATCGCCTAATTTCGTGGCCCCTTGGTCAAGTGGTTAAGACATCGCCCTTTCACGGCGGTAACATGGGTTCGAACCCCGTAGGGGTCACCACAAGTTGGGGGTATAGCTCAGCTGGGAGAGCACGTGCCTTACAAGCACGGGGTCACAGGTTCGAGCCCTGTTGTCCCCACCACATTAAAAAACGCGCAACATTATGTGTTGTGCTTTTTTTATGTGTCGGAAAACAACATCGGGCTCGAATAAGGCGGTTTCTCCGCCTTTGCTCACTCCGTGCGCCCCTGTGCCCCGGTCACACTGCACGCTCGCTTCGAAATGCAAGCATTTCCGCTTCGCTGTTGACGAGCCCTGTTGTCCCCACGTCATAAACTGCGCTTTTGACCAAACAAACGCATTTTATTTGTTTGTTTGTCTTTTGCTTGTTTATTCCTTTTCCCCACGGGTACAAAGTATCCCGCGGGGTCCCCGTTAACTTCGCGTTTGAAATCGCATTATTAAAATAATGCTCACTCTTTTGCTTGCATACTCCTTATCCCCAAAAGTACAAAGTTTCTTTTTGTGGCCCCATATTTTAAAAAAAGCGCATCAAGATGATGTGCTGTTTTTGTTGTATGGGACAATTTATGGGCGAGAACCCAACCGAACGGTTGGCGTTCTCACTCGAAATGCATATTTTAATTTATTTGAAAACTTTGATATCGGGTTTTGATGAATAGACGTTCCATTGCGGTTTGCCGTCGACGTTGGGATTTTGCGATTTGGCAAAAGCGGAAAATCTGTCAACCATTTCGTCGGACAAGTCGTAATCGGCTTGCGTAAAAGGACGTAAAGAATCCCCGAGCGAGCCGAGCGCATACCAAAGATCGCAGGAATGGAATGAGGCGTTATCGGGTGGCAACAGCCGCGTGAGCGAAAAAACGTAACACGGCGTATTTTTTCTTTTTTGTTTTCTTGCAAACGTTCTTGCCATATGATTGAGCACGGGCGGTAACAAGTCCTTTTTGACTGTTCCGAAGATTATCGGGACGTCTGTGTCGTACTTTGCGTTTTTGACCAATTCGTTGTCGATCACGGGCTTTGTACAAAGAGCTTTCCCGAGCGTATGTTTTGTTTTCCACGCCGTCCAAACCTGCTCGACGGGCAGTGTTTTGAACTCGTCAAAAGAGTTTGCTCCGCTTGCTTTCACGAGTTTTTTCCAATATCGCGCGTTCGGCTTTGACAACGGGAGTATCGCCGTGCGTTTTCCGCCGCCGGACAACATAATTGCGCCCTTGACTTTGCCTTTGAGATAGTTTGAGCAAATTAACGTTTGTATGCTCATCGCGCCTGCGCTTTGCCCCATAAGCGTTATGTTGTCGGGATCGCCGCCGAAAGCACTGACGTTGTGTCTGATCCACTCGATAGCGGTGTATTGGTCGTACAATCCGAGATTCCCTCGGCAATGTTCCTTATCGGCATAAAACCCAAACACATTAAGGCGATAATTTATCGCAATGAAAATCACGCCACGCTTCGTGTACGCCGAGCCGTTGAACTGCATTTCGTTTATGCTGCCGCCCGTGAAACTTCCGCCGTGAATAAACACGATCACGGGACAGTTTTTGGCGTTGTCGGGCGCGTGAAGGTCAAGGATAAGGCAATCTTCGCTGTAAGTAAATTCTTTTCCTTTCCTGAACTCCTGATAATAAAATCTGTGTTCTTCGTTCCAGAACGCGCGCATTTGCGGACAGCATACGCCTTGTTTTGTCGCGTCGAAAT
>UMGP01007710.1_pt1 | contig 25703 bp, 19 predicted proteins | sample 1965291 | NCBI WGS metagenome assembly UMGP01 (sample SAMEA4836075, study PRJEB28245) | human gut metagenome | biome: gut microbiome; material: fecal sample | place: Denmark | collected 2008 | reverse complement strand
CTTCTTGACGAGCCGATGCTCGGTCTCGATCCCCGCACGCAGAACGCCGTCATAAACTATATGCGCGAGTACGTGCAGACGGGCAAGACCATTTTGTTTTCGTCGCACAATCTCGACGTCGTGGAAAGGGTTTGCGACAGGGTGATTATAATTGCCGCGGGTGAACTCAAAAAAATCATCGTCACCGGAAAGGACAAATTCGACGGCGACGAACTTATCGAAAAGTATTACGATACTAATAAGGAAGACTGATGCTGGGCGTACTTCTGAAAAAACAGATGACCGAAAAGTTGTCTTATTTCAAGCGTGACAAAAAACGCATCGATATCGTCGGCGCGTTGCTTACGCTTGTGATGACGGCGTTTATTATGTACGTCGTTGTCGAGGTGTTCGGCGCGTTTGTCGCGAAATATACCGAAATCAGGCTCAACGGCGTACGCGACGTGCGCGCGAGGCAATATGAAATAATGACGTTCGTGTACGAATTCGTTTTCGCGGTTGACGTTATCGGCGGCGTCGTAGCAATAAACCGCGCGATTTTTGAAAGCGACGACAGAATGATTATCCAGACTCTTCCCATAAAGGCGTCGGACGTACTGTACTCAAAAATCATTTTCATTTACGCAAAACAGGTGTTGTCGGCGTTTGTGATTCTCGTGCCGTTCGTGGCGGTGTTCGCAAGCGTGACGAAACAGGGCGCGGGATACGTGGTTTTGGGGCTGCTTGCGGCGTTTATTATTCCCGTTATGTCGCTTTCGGTGTCGAGCGTGCTTGCGATGCCGTATTATTACGTCAAAAAGGTTTTCTCGTCGAAGTACGTTTGTCTTCTGGTGATAGTAACGCTGGCGCTTTTCGCGCTGTTTTATTGCTATGCGACGGTGCTCGACTTCTTAAAAACCCTTATGTCAACGGGTGAAATCAAGTTTTTCTTTTCCGAAAAGACGATGACGACGATAATTTCGTTGACGAAAAACCTTGTCCCCGCAAACTTTATCGCGGCGTTCACACTGAAAACTGACGTCTGGAAAAACCTGGGGATAATCGTGGCGATAACCGTCGCGACGGGCGCAATCGGCATTCTCATAACGTCGCTTTTGTACAACAAGGCGATGAAAACGCGCGCGACGGCGGGCGCAATAATGATTTTTGCAAAAAAATCCGCGGCAAGAAAACTCCCTCCGTTTTTAAGTCTTTTGAAAAAGGAATTCAATCTCGTGATGTTCACGCCCGATTACGCGGTGCAGTACTTCACGGTGGCGGCGATAATGCCGCTTATGGTATATTTTTGTATGGGCATCGGCAAAAACTTCCTGTCGTCGCTCGTTTTCGTTCAGAGCGATTTCGAGCTGGCGATTTTGCTCACGGTGCTTTTCGGCGCGCTTACGAACACGTTCTGCGCGACGAACGTCAGCCGCGACGGGAAGTCGTTTTACGTCGAAAAGACGTTGCCGCTTTCGATAAACGAGATTATGGGCGCGAAAATCGCACTCAGTTTTGCGGTGGCGGTCTTGTCCGTCGGTATTGCGGCGACGGTGCTTCTTGCAAAGAAATACGTGTCGGCGGGCGAAGGCGTATTCGTGTTTTTCGTCGGCGCGATGATGGCGTTGTCGCAGATACTGTACGCCACAAGAAAGGATCTGAACAGTCCGCAGTTTTCGTTGGAAGAAGACAACGTCGTGAGGGAAAGCAACAATAACGTGTCGATAATCGTCGTGCTGGGGCTTGTGTCGGCGATGCTTCTTGGCGGAATACCCCTTTTCGTCAACGTATTGTCGAACGTCAGGGGCAAAGATATGCGCTGGTTTACTTACGTTTTCGTGAGCGTGTGCGCGGCGGCGGAGTTTGTCGGCTCGCTTTTATATTACCTTATCGGGATAAAAGCCCGCTTTGACAGGGTAACGGAGGGGGATTGATATGAAAAAGAAAATAATCGCGCTTATAATGATAATACCGATTGTGTTTCTGATCGCGCTGTTCTCCGTGGGAAAAGCGGCGGGCGTTTACGCGGACATTCCCGTGACGGGCATACAAATCACGACGCAGAACGAAGACGGGTTTATCGACGTGGACGTTGCCAAATACGAGCCCATCGCGTTTTTGGCGCAGGTGCAGCCCGTCAACGCAAGGAATCAGAAATATTCGTTTGAAATATCGGGCGTCGGCGGTGACGAAGCCCCCGACGGATTTGAAATAATCGACGGAAAACTTCATATAGATAACGTTGTAGGAAAGGTGAAAATCACGGCGATTTCCGCCGAAAAAGGATTTAAGGACAGCGTCATAGTTTCCGCATATTCCACGAAAGTGTTGAAAATATCTCCGCTTGTCAACAGGATTGAAGACGGCGGCGAAATCGTCGAAATTGAAGTCGGCGACGAAATCGTCGAAATTGAAGGCGGCGACTATGTGTTCGGCGCAAAACTTTACCCCGAAAACCTTTCGGGCGAAACAAGGATTTTTGAAGAAATCGGCGGCAATCACATTCTGAAACTCAACGCCGTCACGGGCGTGGCGCAGGCGCTGTTTTCGGGCGAGACGCAGGTCAGAATTACTTGTCCCGAAGGACAAGAAGGGCTTGAAAAGGTTTTGACCGTCAAGGTCAACGTCGATACCGACAGCACGGGCTTTGCGGTCAACGGAAAAAGCAGCGGCGCGAAAGTCACCGTGAAAAACAAAGCGACAACGGCAAAACTTTTCGTCGAAAGCAAAAACGACGCCCTTGAAATATCCGACCTTACTTTGCCCGAAGGAGTCACGGCAAGCGGAATCGAAAGGATTTCCGAAAACAAATTCGTATTGACTTTGTCTTTTGACAAAGAATTTTTGAACGAAGAAATTTCGGGAAAGGTCGGCGCAACGGACTTTTCTTTGGAGTTTACCGAATATAACCTTGACGTGCGTACGTCGTATTATGACGGCGAAGGCGACGAAATCAAGCAAAAAAATAACACGAAAGTCACCTACGTCGCATATTCCGAAAGCGATGACGACGCGGACGTGAAATTTGAAATAATCGACGGCGCAGATGTAATAACCCTTGAACAACACGGGCAGTTTGCAACTATTACCGCAACGCAAAGGGGCTTTGCCAAAATCAAAATCACTGCCGAGCACGACGGAAAACCCATCAAAGAAATCGAAAAGACAATCCGCGTCGTGCCCAACGTGTACTCGATGGAGTTTGCGTACAGCGCGAAAGAGTACGGCATCGAAAACATACTGACAATCGGCGGCAAAAACCCCAAAGGAAGACCGGACACAAGGACGATTTTCGTTAGGGTTGTCACGGAAGCGGGCTCCGAAACGTTCACGGACGAATTTATGAACGTCGCGTTTTCCGACGATAATTCGCTCTTTTCCTGCAAGGCGCAACCGGCGACGAACGCCGATGCGGTTTCTGCGGAAATCAGGGCGACGGGCACGGGGCTTACCACGCTTAATGCGGAACTCAAAAATTATAACCAATACTTCGGCACGAACATCTGCGCGAAAATCAGACTTCGCGCGGTCAAAGACGGCAGAAACGTCGGCAATTACGAGGAACTGAAAACGGTGACCGAAGCCGGGCATATCGTCGTGCTGACAAGCAACGTGATGCTGGGCGTCAAAAACGACGGCACGGCTATGACCGAAGACGAACTCAAAAAAGACGTCAAAAAATTCACAACCACGTACGACAAAACGTATCTTGATAACATCGACAAAAACGACGAAAACAAGAAAGTCCAATACCTTATTGAGTTCAAAAACCACGTTTACGGCAACGGCTTTGAAATCAACGCCGACAAGTTCACGCAGTGCAAGGACGCGACGGGGGTTCCGAAAATTTTCAAAGGGCCTTTGAATTTCGTCGCGATATCGTCCGCAAGCGTCAAAGGACAGGATAATATTTCTTTCCTTGTAAGGACGGACGACGTGCTTATAAACAACGTCGTCTTAAAAGGTTGCAGCGACGATAGCCTTCTTGAAGAAGGCGGACAATTCAACTTGTCGAAACTCAACTACGTCGGCACTACGCTTGAAATCGCAAAAAGTGCAAAACTGTTGAACAGCCGCGTGTCGAACGGGCGCACCGTCGTCAGAATTTTTGCGGGCGGATCTACAATGGGAAGCCCCGTTGTTGAAGACAAATCGGCGTTTAACGTGCAAGATGAGAAGATAAACGTGCATATTGAAAGTTGCGTGCTTTCAAACGCGCGCGAATTCATATTGAAAATCGGCAGCAACCGCGCGCTGAAACAGACAAACGAAGTGCAAAGAAAACTTCTTGACGCAAACAACAATCCGTATTCGCCTTACAGCGAGAGCAACAAGACGGACAAATACTTCAACGACAATTACCTTATCAACGACGTTACGCTCAAAAACACGGTGCTCGAAACGTCGGGGTTGTTCTCGGTCGGTATGGAAACGCACTTTTCGGGCGAATTCTTGTTAGGCGACACGATAACGACGTGGAAAGATTGCGCGGCGACTTCGTATGCGTCGGCGCTTCGCATTGTCGGCGACGTGAAAATGCTTGACTGGAAAAACCTTTCAAACGTTGACAGCAGCACGCTTATCGAAGTTACCGGCGATGCAAACGACTGGCTTTCGATGAACGTTGCGGAAATGATGAAAGAAGTCGCAAAGGTAGATAAGAAATGCCGCGATATAATCCTGAACGTCGGCGGGACGGAATACGTCCACGGCGGCATAGCGTTTTACGGCGGCGGATATAACTATTCGTACCTTGACCTAACAAGAGCGAACGACGAAACAAAGCAGTTCGGCGTGTACGACGTCAATATCTCGGTGCTTGAAAACAGCAAGGACGAGAATATCCAAAAGCAGGGCAAAATGTTGCCTATGGCTGCGGGCGCGGGCGATTTCAGATTTTACCTTTATAATAATAAATCGAGCAGAAACCTGTCATGGCAGGAAAGCATAAAAAACCAAGGAAACCAAGGGATGAAAATTCATCCCGTGGTAGCGGAGGATGTTGAATGAGCAAAAAAGGATTAAAAACAATGCTCGTGTGTATCGTGCTCTTAATCGGGCTTGTTACGCTGTTTGCATGCAACAAAGGCAACGTGGCTGACAAAGACGGACAAACGAAAGTGGTTGTGAAAATCCAAGACGAAGACGGCAGCATTTACAAGGAAAACGTCGTGTTTTCCGACTTATTCACGCTCAGTCTTCAAAAAGAAGGATACACCGGAAGACTGTATCGCGACGCGGACTTTTTGAAGCCGCTTACAAAGGATTCCAAAGTCAAAAACGGCGATACGGTTTACGTCAAATGGACGATAAATAAATACACCGTAACGTTTATGGACGGCGAAAAGGTGCTCAAAGCCTTTACAAACGTCCCGCACGGCGATACCGTAACCGCGCCCGAAGTCCCCAAAAAGGACGGCAAGACTTTTAAAGAATGGGACAAAGATTTTTCAAAGGTCACAAGCGACCTTACGATAAACGCGGTGTACGACGTCGACACGTTCACGGTGACGTTTAAGGACGGCGAAAAGGTGCTTGAAACCCAAACGGTGGAATACGAAGCCGCCGCGACCGCGCCCGATACCGCCAGGCTTTCGCCGCCCGAAGGCATGCATTTTGCAAAATGGGACAAAGACTTTTCAAAGGTGACGGAAGACATTGAAGTTTCCGCCGTGTACGAGTTTAACAAGTATACGGTCACTTTTAAAAACGGCGAAACGACAATTAAAGTCGTAGAAGTAAAACACGGCGATCCCGCAACTCCGCCGAACGTGTTCGATACCCCAACTGAAAAGTTCGTCGGATGGGACAAATCGTTCGACAACGTCACAAGCGACCTTATCGTCAACGCAAAGTTTGAAACGAAGAAATTCACGCTGACGTTTATTAACTTTGACGGCACGACGGTTTACACGGAAGAGGTCGAGTACGGCGCGTCCATCAGTGGCAAATTCGATGAGGCAGACAAAGCCGCGACGTACGACACTAAAATTCTTGATTACGACGGCTGGTACAAAGCGGACGGAACGAGAATCGACGAGCTCGATTTGCCGACAATGCCGGCTGAAAACTTTACGCTTACGCTGAAATTAAGGCTTATGGATTCCGCAATCGGCGATTTCAAGGTTAATACCCCCGCGGACTTCACGTATGTTGAAAACAATTCGGCAGTGTTTACCGTCAACGGCACGCCGTATGATGGCGTTACTTACGAATACTTCTGGACCATACTTAAAGATAACGAAGTTTATAGGACGGAAACGACGACAGACGAGCAGTCGCTCACCCTTCAAAACCTTGCGGCGGGCGAATATTTCGCAAAAGTGAGAATCGTCGCGTCAATGGAAAACTGCGGATTCGTCGAAAAAGACGACTTTACGGCAGACGAAACGCTTATCGTATCCCGCGCGGACATTTCGGGCATTGCGGTAACGGGCGTCACGATGACTTACGGCGATAAAACCGCCAAAATCGGAATAAGCGGACTTCGTGCGGACGACGTCGTAACATACGGCACCGACGGCACAACATTCCCGCTTCAAAACGTCGATTTGTCGGCGCTCGACTGCGGCGAATACGATTACTTTGTAAGAGTTAACAGGGGCGACAACTACAACCCGTACACGTCGGGAAAAATCACGGTAACGATAAATAAGGCGGAAGTTACCGCCACCGTCACGCCCGACGATGACACGTTGACATACGGCGATAATTTGCCGAGCCTTACCGCAACCATAAACGGCGAAACGTATACGATCGAAAGCGGCAAATACGAATTGCACTTAGGGATGACCTCGATAACGGGCAACGTTGCAAATAACGTCGGCACGTACAATATCGAAAACGTGGACATTTCGGTCTTACACAAAAATTATCCCGAAAAGAATTACGATATAAAACTCACAACCGTCGGCACGATTACGATTAATAAAGCGAACCTTACGGTAACCGTTTCGCTGGACAAAACCGAACTCACGTACGGCGAAGATTCGCCAATAATAACTTATAAATTCGACGGGTTGAAACTTTCGGACAAGGAAAGTGACTTCACGAGAACCGAAACGGAATTTGCAGAAAAACTCAACGTGGGTACGTATACGGCGTCCGTAACCCTTTCGGGCGACAAGACGAAGTTTTACAATATCACCGTGAACACGGCTGATTTCACCGTAAAACAAAAAGATGCGACAATCACGATAAACGCGGTTGACAATATCATATACGGCGATAAAGTACCCGTTTTGAAAGCAGCGGTTGAAGGCGTGCTTGCCGGCGACAGCCTTTCATACACGCTTGAAACCAACTATACGGTCGGCGCAAAACCCGACGATTATACCGCACGCGTTGTGTTTAATGCAGAAGCCGCGGAAAACAAAAACTATGCAATCACCACAACCGGCGCAACGTTCAACGTCGGCACAAAGGATCTTACGATAAAACTCAATAATACGGCGACCGTTGCGGTCGGGAAAACATACAAGGTCGAGGCAGAACACCTGGAAAAAATCGGACTTGTTGCGGGCGATACCGTCACGGGATACGTCACGATAACAAAGGACGTCGCAGGCGTTTATAACAAAGCAGCGGACTTCGACACAACACACCTTGACGTAACAAACGCCGATTGCTACGTGATTTCGTACGAAATGAGCGTTGAGTTTGTAGAGGTTACCTTCGCAATAGATTTCGCGGACGTTACGCTGACGTACGACGGGCAGCCGCACGGCGTTTCGGTCACTGCCAAAGAAGGTACGAACTACACGATAACGTACGGCACGACCGAAAACGATTGCACGCTTACTTCTTCGCCCGAATATACAAACGCAGGCGCATACACGATATACTTTAAGGTTGTTGACAACGACACCCTTGCGGAAGAAAAAGGAAGCGTTACGCTTACGATAAACAAGAAAACAGTCACCGTAAAGGTTAACGACGTCACGATAACTTACGGCGAAACCCCCAAGTTTGAGTACACCGTCACGGGGCTTGTAGAGGGCGAAACGCTTTCGGGCAAAGCGGTTTACAGCGGCGCAGGCACGGATGCGGGCGATTACGAAATTTCCGTTTCGGGGCTTTCCGCAAGCAAGAACTATAACGTGTCTTTCGTCACCGGCAAACTCACGATAAACAAAAAGGAAGCCAAAGTCGACTGGACTATTGCGGAAAACTACGTTTATAGTCCCGAGGGACAGACTTTGCCCACGGCAACGTACGACGGCAATCCCGCAAACCTTATATTCACAAAAGACGGCAAAGCTTGCGAGTTCAAAAACGCGGGCACTTATACGGTAACCGTGGCGGACGACAACAACTATACCCTTTCGGGCGAAACAACAAAAACAATCACCATCAACAAAGCAAGATACACGGCGGCTCCCGCGCTTTCTCTTTCCGGCACGTACGCTCCCGACAAAACGCTTGGAAATTACGCGCTTTCGGAAGGTTTCACTTGGGTTAACCCGGACGAAGTCCCCGTTTGCACAAAGAAGAAATACGATGCGAAGTACAATATGGACCCCGCAAACTACGAAGATTTTGTAACGACGGTAACGCTCGATCTTCAAAAGGCGACGGTAACGCTCGCACAAGACCTTTTCGAGTTCAATTATGATAACGGCGCGTCGTACGAAATCAGCACGACCGTGAAGTACAATAACATCGAGGTAACGGAGCCTTACACCCTGACGTTTGACAAGAATATGTTTTCTGCGGCAGGCACGCACAAAACAACCGCGACGCTTGCGGCGGACAACTTCGCGTTGTCCGACAACGTCGTTTACGTAAAGGTCAAGGGCGTGAAAGTCGGCAACAACTATTACACAATCGAAGACGCACTTGACGTCGCGGCAAGCGGACAAACGATTTTCGTTTTGAACGACACGGCGTTTGCAACGCAAGAAATTGCAGGCGTGCTTTACAACGACGTAAAATTCAAAACCGTCAAAACGGGCGTAACGCTGCTTCTGCCGTTTAACGAGAACGACACCGTCGGTCATATCGGCGCGGGCGAAGACGGAAGTGCCAACTACAAGGCAACCGCCGCGCTTACGGGAACTGCGAAACTTTATAAGACGCTCGTTATCCCCGAAGGCATTGAAGTTATCGTCAACGGAAAACTTATCGTCGGCGCACAAACGGGAACAACAGCCGCAGGGCAAAAACAAAACGCGGTCTCGGGCAACTATTGCGAAATAAGTTTAGGCGGCACGATTACCCTCAACAACGCAACGCTTGAAGTGTACGGATATATCAAAGGAAACGGCGAAATTACCGCAAACAACACGACTGTGATTGAAAACCTGTATCTTTCGGGTTGGATGGGCGGAACGCAATCCGCGGTAAGGTACATCGGTAACGATAAAATTGACGGAGCGTCGCTTGCCATTTCCGGAAATCTTAAAATCGACAATCCTACACAATTCCCGTTCAGCCAATATGAATTAAGATCAATTCAATCAAGAATAACAATAAACAAAGGGAGCAAATTGCAAGGTTACGCAAAGATAGCAACCGGAAAACTGGAACAGCTCGGAGGGCTCGTAAAAGTACCCGCACAAATTAACGAGGCGATTCTTACTTTTATTTCTTCCGATGCAAGCAACGCTTCAAGCGGATTGTTCAGACTTGTCGGTAACAACAGCAAAATCATAAAATCGACGAGCGGTGACAGAGTAAGGTTTGATTTGTTTGACGAGATTAAAGACGGCTACACGTCATTAAGCGTAAAAGTGATAAAGAAGACCGTAAATATGACATCAGAAAAAGTTTTCTTCCCGATTGACGGTCGTACCGACATTACGCTCAAAAACGGCGCAACGTTTACGCAAAGCTATATGTTCAAAGCATTGCCGGGCGCAACGATTACCGTTGAAAGCGGCGGCATATATAACCTTAACGGAAAACTCATTATGTACGATAAATCGTTCACCGATATTTCGACTTATCCGTATCCGGGAGCAAGCCGCGGCGACGCGAAACTTATTGTAAACGGCACGATGAACGTCAATGGCGCATTCGGCGGAAACGTAACGTCGGATAACGCGGGTACGGTCGCCGTCGGGGCAAACGCCACGATAAGCGGTGTTCACTCGGCGGAAGGAGAAGGCACAATGGCAAGGAGCGGAATATATATCGTATTTACCTTCAACGATATATGCGGCGTTACCAAATCGCTGGTGTTTGTAAATGCGGACAACTCGACGGTTGCGGCGGCGACAAACAGAACCTATAATTACAACAACGGAACGTGGCAATAACCGTGCCCCATCTCAAAAAACAGAGTATGCGTCCGAAAGGGCGCATATTTCTTTGAAAATCGCTTGCAACTTTTCCCCCGCGGTGATAATATATCGTGAGAAAATTCAAGGTGAACTAATGAAAAAACCGCTTAAAAAAATCCCGAAGACCGCGGAACTTATGTGGGTGCTGGGCATATTTCTTGTCGCGCTTGGCGTGACGATGAGCAAGAAAGCCGATCTCGGAGTTTCGATGATTGCCGCACCGACGTTTATCGTGTACGAGGCGATAAGACCGTTGTGGGTTGTATCGGTGGGCACGGTCGAATATCTTGTGCAGGGCGCGATTCTCCTTATAATGTGCGCCGTCGTGCAACGGGTGAACTGGCGATACCTGCTGGCGTTTGCGGTGGCGGTGATATACGGCTACGTGATGGACATGTGGATGCTGGTTTTCAAAAACGTCGTGCTCACGGAAGCGTACTTAAAATGGATTATGCTTATCGCGGGCGACGTGATGACGGCGGCGGGCGTGGCGTGCTTTTTCAGGACGTATATGCCGCTGCAAGTGCACGAACTTTTCGTTGCGGAACTGTCCGACAGATATTCCCTGAAAATAAACAGGGTGAAACTCGTTTTCGACTTGTCTTTTCTGGTGCTGTCCGTGGTGCTTGCTCTTACGATATTCAGGGACGCGAATACCTTTGACTGGAAAAATATCGCCACGACTAGTTATCATAGTCTGGGGCTTGGGACGATTGTCACGACGTTGATAAACGCCCCGATAATCGCGGTAATCGGGAAAGGGCTTGACAAAGTTTTCGACTACACCCCGCTTTTCCCGAAACTTGAAAAGCTGATAGGTCGCAAAAAGAAAACGGACGCGCCGACCGAAACGGAACAAAATACCCCAAAAAACGAACAAAACCCGCCATCGGAAGAACAAGCCGCAAAAGAACAAACCGCAAACGACGAGAAAGAATAAAACCTAAAAAACCCTCGCAAAATCGCGAGGGTTTTTAATTTGAAAAATCTTCCGAAAATTGAAAAGTCTCCCGAGAGTTAAATTTCCCCGTTTTCATCTTGACGTTTGTCTTCGATAATGTTAAGAACCACGGTTATCGACGGCACGATTACCGCAAACAGGCAAAGTTCGACAACGGTGTTGATTGCAACCACGCTTGACAAAAGCCACTTAAAATTTATGACAAGTCCGTCGAAGTTTTTGCCGTGCGCGAACGCCAGAAACATTGAAAGGAACAATATCGTGTTGGTGATAACGCCGCAAATCGTTGAAAAACAGCCGATTGCAAAGTTCACGGCGCGGTTTTGTTTTTCGGTGCGCGGTTTTGTCGATTTCGCCGCTGCCTTGCTCAGTCCTTTGTATACGAGCGCGCAGACAGTGCCGCACAATATGCGCGGAAGCACCGATACGAGCGGGTTTATCGCAACGGCGTACATAGGAATACTGCCTGAATAAATAAGCGCGATAAACAAACTTACAAGCCCGAATACGCCACCCGAGATCGCGCCGAATTTCACGCCGTAAACCTGTCCGCAGACGAAGACGGGAATAAGCCCCAGCGCAAAACTTATCGGCAGCCCGAATTTTTGTATGATTTCCGCAAGAGCCTGCAACACGACGACAAGGGCAAGCGTTATCCCAAGCGTCGCGATTTCTTTGTTTTTCTTGTGATTTTCAACGTTGTTCATAAACGTTATTATACAAATATTTTCAAAAAAGAAAAGCAAAAGCGCTTATAATTTATTCAAACGTCGACGTGGAGTTCAACAAAAACGCTTTCAGCTTCTCGGTTTTGGGATTGTCGAAGATTTCGTCGGGCGTGCCGTATTCGGCGACTTCGCCATCCGCCATAAACACGACGCGGTCGGCAACCTTTCTTGCAAAGTCCATTTCGTGCGTTACGATAATCATCGTGCTGTCGCCTTTAAGCCCCTTTATGACTTTCAGGACTTCGCCCGTAAGTTCGGGATCGAGCGCGGACGTCGGCTCGTCAAAGCACAAGATATCGGGGGAGAGCGCAAGGGCTCTTGCGATTGCGACGCGCTGCTGTTGTCCGCCCGAAAGTTCGCAAGGGTATGCCGCGCACCTGTCCAGAAGACCGACCTTTGAAAGAGTCTCTTTCGCGCGGGCGTCGATTGCCGAAAACTCGGCTTCTTTAAGTTGCTTTTTTTGCAAACTCAACGCTTTACCGCGCACTTTTTGCTGTTTTAACTCCTTAATTTGCTGTTTTATCTTGTCTTTTGCCAGTAGTTCCGCAGATATTTTCACGTTCTTCAAAACGTTCATATGCGGGAACAAATTGAACTGCTGGAACACAAGCCCGAAGTGCAGCCGTTTTTTCCGAAGGTCGTTGTATTTTTCGTTTTTGTCGCTTGCGCCGTCGAAAAGAGTTTCGCCGTCAACGATGATTTGTCCGTCGTCGGCGGTCTCCAAAAAGTTCAAGCACCGAAGGAGCGTCGTCTTTCCGCTGCCCGACGAGCCGATAATCACCACGACTTCGCCTTTGTCCATTTCAAAATTTATGCCTTTCAGCACTTCCTGCGCGCCGAACGATTTTTTCAAATTTATAACTTCGAGAATTGCCATTTTTTATACCTTATAATAGTCCAGCTTCTTTTCGATGTAGCGGAAAAGAAGAGTGAGCAGCCCGCTGAATACGAGATAAAATACGCCCGCATAGAAAAGCGGCCACAACACGACGTAATTGTTGACGATTTGCTCGCTGAATTTGATGAGTTCCACAACGCCGATGACGCGCGCAAGCGACGTGTCCTTGACAAGCGTGATTATTTCGTTGGACATCGGGGGCATAATGCGCTTCACGACCTGCGGCAGGGTTACGTAAAAGAATGCTTGCGATTTCTTCATGCCTAAGACCGCCGCCGCTTCCGTTTGTCCGCGCGGTATCGACTGGATCCCGCCGCGATAAATTTCCGAAAAGTAGCAGGCGTAGTTTATCACAAACGCCACGAGTACCGCCGTAAATCGCGATTGCATCGGATAATCGAACAAAAGTCCCGGCACGTAAAATACCACGATGATTTGAAGCATAAGCGGCGTGCCGCGGATAATCCATACGATAAGTTTTGAAAGATATTGAAGCGGTTTGAACTTCGACATCGAGCCGAAGCAGACGATAAGCCCCAAAGGCACGGACAGGACAAGCGTCAGAATAAACAGAAGACACGTCGTCCCGAACCCCGTGAAAAGTTGCCTCGTCACTTCCGAAAATGAAATTGTTGCTGCCGATAAAATCATATTTATTAGTCCGTAAAAAAGGTAGATTTCGCCGTTTGCACGGCGAAATCGAAAAAGTATTTTTTTGTTTAATTATTTTATGCCGAGAATTTCTTTTGCGGCGTCTTCGCCTGCCGAGCCGTCTTCCGCCACGATGCGCGCCTTTTTCAAAGCGTCGTAGGAGTTGTATTTATCTTTGTCGGCTTTTCTGACGACGGCGCATTGTTTGTTTTCAAGGTAGTTCATCGTTATCGACCATTGTGCGGCACGTGCTGGCGTTACGGTCAGACCGTTCCATACGCAGTCGATGGTTTTTGCTTCCATTTCGGATTCCTTCTTGCCCCAATCGATAAGTTTGAATTCAACATCGATTGTCTTGCCGACTTTCTCGCTGATTTTTGCAAAGACCGCTTTTGCAAGGTCGGTGTCGAAACCGCCCGTCGTTTTGTCGCCTTCGCCGAGAGCCATGGGCGCGTTCAAGGTGAATCCGATGACGATTTTGCCTTTGTTTTTGATATAGTCAAGTTCCGTATTGTCCGCTTCGCCCGTGGGAGCAGAGTAGGTCAGGTCGAGCGTTGCCGCGGAAATGCCGTATTTGTCGGCGATTGTTTTGTAGTCGGAGTTTTTAAGTTCGGAAAGCGTCTTATTGACAAGGTCGGTGAGCGCGTTGTATTTGCCGTCGGCCGCTTTTCTGAAAGCGATGCCGTAGTATTCCTTTTCAAATTCCACGTCGGCAATCATCAGATTTTTCGCCATTGCGGAGTCGACGCTTAAAAGATAGTTCGCCATAGTGTAGTCCATTATGCCAACGTCGGCGGTTTTGGAATTGAGCTCCTTGAAAACGTCTGCCTGCGCCGAGAGCGCGGTGTAGCCGGGTTTTGTTTCCTTGTTGCAGGCTGCAAGCGCAAACGCCATCACGAAAACTATTGAAATAATCGAAACGATAACGGTGATTTTCTTTTTCATATTTTTACCTCGGTTTAACGCGTTAGTAATTTAGCGTAATAAAGTGTTATGAATGGATAATACCATATAAAAAAAGTTTTGTAAAGCAAAAAACAAGCATTTTCAAAAATTTTTTGCTTATATAATAATAAAAACAGTTATATATGATAAAAACAAAATAAAAACGGACGCAGGGTTGCGTCCGTCTTGTGCGATATAACTCTTATTTGTGGTTGCCGTTCAGCAGTGCGAAGTTCTGCTTGTTCGCCTTATAAAGGTTTTTGAACACTTCAAAGCCCTTATCGTAAACTTCCGCTTTCAGCTTCAAATTGGGCTTAAACGTCTTTTTTGCGGGGATAAAGTCCTTAACTTTGTCAAACGAAGGAATAAGGTTAAGCCCGATTGCAACGCATACCGCCGCGCCGACCGCGCCCACGTTTTGCGGACTGTCAACCGTTTCGATAGTGTGTCCCGTGATATCGGCAAGGAGCTGGCAGGTAAAGTCGTTCAGCGCGCCGCCACCGACAAAACGAATGACGTCTGACGTTTTGACTTTCCTTTCGCTTGCTTCCAGCATCCAGCGTTTGTGATAGCATACGCCTTCCAGCACCGCGCGGATAAGTTCGGTTTTTCCGGTGTCAAGCGAAATGTTGAAGAACATACCGCGTGCGTTCGGATCTTCAAACGGGCAACGGTTGCCGTGCAACCAGGGCGTGAAAATTACGCCGCCCGAGCCTGCGGGGATATCGTCGACGACGGTTGTCATATATTGATACAGGTTGAGATATTTGGATTCAAAATCTTCCGCGACGTGTTTTTTCTGAATGTAAATGCCGACTTCGTCCAGGGCGATATGGTCTTTCACCCATTCCAGACACTTGCCCGAGGTTTCAAGTTCCGCAAAGTAGTTGAATTTGCCGGGTTGCGCCGCGACGGTTGCCGCAATCATTGTGGTTACGTCCACGGCGGATTTGTCGGTAACGGTCGAAACCCAGCCCGAAGTGCCGCTGTAAATGTGAGTTTCGCCAAGTTCCGTGCTGCCAGCGCCGACGCCGATAAGAGAAGCGTCCATACCGCCGCCGAAGACTTTGATGCCTTTGACAAGCCCAAGTTCTTTCGCAGCTTTTTCGGTGATTTCGCCCGCGCAGTCGGACGATGCGATAAGTTTTGGAAGGTGGTCGTAATTCACGCCGCACATTTTGCACATTTTTTTGCTGATGCACTTGTTTTTAAGGTCAAGCAAAAGCGTGCCGAACGCGCTGTCGTACGTCATGACGAATTCGCCGGTCAGACGGCAGATGAGATATTCCTTTACGTCCAGCCATTTGTAAACGCGCTTAAAGTTTTCGGGCTCGTTATTTTTCACCCAGTTATATTTCCAGACGGGGTCTTTGACACTGACGGGTGCCGCGCCCGTAATCATAAGTGCGGGGATAAGTTTGAAAATATTTGCGCCTGCGATTTGAAGCCCATAGGAAATGCCTTCCTTGATTTCCTTTCTCGCGCGCTGATCCATATAAGAAAAGGCTCTGCGGATTGCGACGCCGTCTTTATCGACAAGGACAAGCCCCTGTGCCTGCGAGCAGAAAGAAACGCCTGCGATTTTGTCGGGGGAAATGCCGGATTTTTCAAGTACGACGCGCGTTGTGGAGCACATTGCCGCCCACCATTCGTCGGGATCCTGTTCCGCGCCGCCGTCGTCGTAAACGTAAAGTTTGTAGCTTTCGGTTGCGGACGCCAGAATTTTGAAGTCTTTATCGATTTCAAAAATACAAGTTTTGATGCCTGTCGTGCCTACGTCGTAGGCCATAATATATTTTGACATAAGTGTCACCCTAAAAATTTTTATACCAAAATTATACCATAGTGCATTTTTAATGTAAACAACTTTTTTACAAAGAGATAAAAAAGTATAATAATATCAAACTTGTGTCAGTATGACGCACAAGAGCGTGCAAAACCGGCTCAAAAACACAAAAAAGTCGGCACAAATGTCAAAATGACAGTTATGCCGACAGTAAAACGCATAGTGTTTTAATTATTCGATTGAAGTTGCTTGCGATAACAATCGTTTTCGATGGAGCAGCCGCCGCATTTCGTGCAGCCTTCCTGTTTTTTGAAGTCCAGATTGTATTTCACGAGAAGGCCTGACAAATGCGTCGCGATTTCGATAAGATCCTGCGTTTTGCACCTTGTCGAAATGTCGACGGGCGCGTTGTCAAGCGGACGAATGGGCATAACCGTTGGGAACACGCCGATTTTTGCCATCTTTTCACATTCCGCCATAATGTCTTCTTTCGGCTGGATTCCCGCAATCAGCACGGAAGATACCTGTCCCCATCCGAAAACTCCCACCGCTTTTTCAAATGCCTTATAATAATGCTCGTACGAAATTTTCGATTTTCCCGGGCAAATCTTTTTCCTTAATTCGTCGTTTGCGACTTCCAGATTCATTATCGCGACGTCCGCGCCCGCATTTTTCAGCGCTGCGATTTTTTCAAGGTCGGACGGCGGGGCAAACTCGATTGCGATTTTCGCGTCCGAAAACGCACGGATTTTTTTGACAAGGTCAATCCAGTAATCCGCCATGACGTCCGGGTTTTTATAAGTCCCGCCCGAAAAGTTGAGCATATTGTCTTTTGACAGTTCAAAAAGTTTTTTTATGGAATCTGCAAGGATGTCGGCGTCAAGCGGAGTTTCGCGCTCTTTCACGATACTGCAAAACTTGCATTTTTCGTTTTCCCTGTCATAACAGCAATTACTGTTCGGCCAGATTGTAACGCAACCCTTGGAGTGAAGCCTTGCAAAGTCGTCCACGACCGTGCCGGTGTGTGGGAGCGCGCCGAAAAACGAAACGGGGAAACTGTTTTTTCCGTCCGTTATAAAAAAATTGCCGTCTTTTTCGTCCAGAAGATAGGGCGATTCGTGCGCGAAGTCGTCGGCGATACTGACGTTGCAATTCGTTTCCGAAAACCTTACGTTCAGGCTGTGCATTATTCCTTTTGTGAAGAAGTCGGGAAATTCCTTATATAATATGGCTTTTGCGTTGTCGCTTGCGCGCATACCTTTGGTCAGGAGTTCCGCCTTATAAAAAATTTGGTCGTTGATATTCATAGGTACCTCAATCGTATTTTATAATATCTTTTCTTTTTTCGCAACCGCAGCGGAAAAATCGTAATCCAAAAATCATAAAAAAATTCAAAAAACCCCTTTTACACGGCGGAATTTAGGTAATTTTAGGGTTTAAAAAATAAAATTAAGAAAAACAGTCCATTTTGATAGGCAAATTATCAACAAGTTTTTTATGAAAAGGAGGAATTATGGGAGCGAAAGAAAGAAACAAAAGTTACGTGCTTGAAAAGGCAAAAGAAGTTTTTTTGGAACGCGGGATCACGGGCGTTTCGATGGCGGACATTGCAAAAGAAGCCGATTTTGGCGTGGCGTCGGTGTATCGCTACTTCGGAAACAGGAAGGCGTTGATTATGGAATGCGCCGTGTCCATATGGCAGGACAAACGCGATAAATTGCGCGTCGTTTATGAAAAAAATCTGTCGGAAAGCGGATATGACCAGATCGTCGTGCTTACGAAATATTTTTCGTGGCTTGTCGTGAACGAAAAGTCGTTTTCAAAGTTTTTGCTGTCGCTCGATTCGTTTCTGATGACGGAAGACGCGACGCGGGAAGAAAGGAAGGAATACGACGCAATCCTGCTTGAAATTTACAAAATGTTTGAGAGCGCGTATAAGACGGGACTTTCCGACAATACGGTCAGGGACATCGGCAGTTTTCAGGACTTTTATTTTGCGGCGACGCAGTCGCTTATCAGCCTGTCGCAAAGGCTCACGATGCGCGGCAACGTCGGCTTTGACGACGTATCGTTGCACGATAAGGTGAAACTTCTCGTGAGTATGTTCACAACGTATTTATCAAACGAAAAATAACTTTACCGTCAAATATTTGACGATAAAACGCAAAAACCGCCGAAACGGCGGTTTTTTGTTTTAAGCAAAAAAGTGATTTTTGGCGTTACAGCCCGATGAAAATCGACGAATTTCTGAGGCTCACGTCTTTGATTTTATCGTTGATGCTTAACGCGTGTTTGTCAAGATTTTGCCCGTCTTCGTCGGATATGTTTTGCGCGCGGAACTCGGCAATGATTTTGCCCGAAACGTCAGCAATAATTTCGTTTTTGAGTTTTGCCTCGCTTGTCGAATTTCCGCATTCGGTAAGGAACGACAACGCCGTTTCGACATCGGACAGAATGGTGAGTTCCCGCATGCCGCGGTATGCCCATTTGTAAAAAGGCTCGTAAACGTTGTTCAGCAAATACACGCACGAAATCGCGCTTTTCACAAATTCGAAAATTGCAAGTTGCGCCGCGCCTGTCTCTTTTCTTGCGATAAGGCGGGGGTAGTTGTATTGTCCGGATTGGCTCATAGAAAGCGCGTGCGCCGCGATTTTTTTCAGACGGACGTCCTCGGGGAATCCTTTTTGCAAAACTTCGCGAATCCTTGAAAACTCGGCGCAGTTATTTATAAACATCTTGCCCGATACGGTGGTGCGTAGGGCGTATGGCGGGATTTTCAGCCAGTTGAAAGTTGTTTCGGGTGCGGAACTTCTGCCGATAATACTTTCGTAAAAGTCTTTGCACGAAAAAACGCCGTGGCGACTGCCGCCCGCGGGCGAAAATTTCAGACGGGAAAACCCGGAAAATTCGTCGGGAAGTTTGTTGTACGCGCGGGTTAAGTCGAACCCGTATTTTTCGTAATCCGCGTCGCTTAAAAAAATGCAGAATCCCGGCTCGAAGTCGTGATCTTTTGAAACGTCGTCGTCGAAAAACAGACACTCGCTGCCTTGACCGACAAGCCCTGCGGACAACGTCGGCAAAAGAAAAGCGAAGTCTTTTTCAAGCATAGGTCTTCCTGCCGACTCGAAATATTTTTCAGATAACTCAACGCCTTTCATAAATGCTCCTTGCACGCGCCGAAAGGTCTTGTGCGTCGATAAATCTTCCTGCGTCGGAAAAGGCGGACGCGCATTTTTCGCACACAAAGGCGTAATATCCGTCGCGCGTTACGTCTTCGTCGTTTAAGAGAGACAGGGCGTTGTCAAGAGCCTTGTCGACGTTTTCGTCGTCAAAGGGATCTTTTCTCAGAAAAGTTGTCGAAAGGTTTGTGTACGTCACCGCTTCGTCCAACTTATTCCCGTTGTTTTTCGCAATTTCAAGTGCTTTTTCAAAATACGATATTGCGGTGTCGTAATCGCCCAAATCGGCATATGACAGTGCGGAATTGTTGTATAAACCGCCAAATAGCGCATTATCCGCGTCAAGGTTTTTTGAAAAAACCTTGTTTACTTCGTCATAAATTTTAAGCGCGCCTTTCGCGTCTCCGAAGGCTTTTTTGTTGGTTGCGACGTTCAGTAAAAACGTTGCGCCGCTTGTCGTTTCCGTCATATCCGTCTCGTCAATCAGCCGCAAAATCTCGGCGCAAAATTTCTCGCTGTCTTCCTTGTTTCCCGTTTTTCTGAAAACCCCGGTGAGTTCGCTTGTCACGACGAGTTCGCCCCGTTTATCGTTCAAGGCTTTTGCCTCGTCAAGCCAGTATCTCAAAAGTTTTTCGGCGGACGCAAGATCGTTTCGTGACAAAAACTCGTCTTCCTTTTCGATAATGCGTTCGACGGGAATCGTCCCGTGAGTTTCGGTTTCGGGATAATAAAACTCTTTGCCGCCGCACGTCGCGCAGGCAGGCTCCTTATAATCGAATTCGTCGATACCCATAGTTTCTCCTTCCCGCGCGACGGCGTGATTGTCGCGCGTTTGACCTGATTCAAGAATAACACAAAATTCACGCCTTGACAACGGACGGCGTAAAGGTTATATTATTACTATTGACATTTATAAATAACAAAAGGCGGTATATTGAAAAAATGATAAGAAGAATCGAGTCGGCGGACAGGGCGGATTATATAAAGTTCGCAAAAGAGTTTTATACGTCGGACGCCGTCACGCACGACGTTCCCGAAGAATACCTGACGCTGACCTTTGAAACGCTTGTCGAAGGCAACCCGTTTTCGGACGGCTATATGATTGAAAGCGACGGCGAAAACGTCGGATACGCTCTCGTTGCGAAAACGTTTTCGCAGGAAGCGGGCGGCATGGTTGCATGGTTTGAAGAATTGTATCTTTCGGAAAAGGCGCGCGGAAAAGGACTCGGCACGCTTGCGTTAATGTACCTTGAAGGCAAGTACGTTTCGGAAGGGTACAAGAGAATAAGGCTTGAATACACGGCGGAAAACGAGCGCGCGGCGAAACTTTATCGACATCTCGGGTTCAAGACGCTTGATTATCTGCAAATGCTGAAAGATTTCAAATAAAAAAAGGATTAAGGGACGATTTTCGACACGGAAAAGGTCAGAAAGTGGTCGGAAAAACTCGACAAAAAGGTCAGAGGAAAAAAAGAGATAAATCCGCCGTGAAAACGAAAGAAACAACAATCAAAATATTGTTCTCGGCAATCGTGTGTGCGCTGATATCGGCGACGATGTTTTCTATGAAACCGCCGCGCGCCGTTTCGTACGCCGAAACGGGAAATTGCCCGCACGAATACGACGACGATTGCGACGGCGAATGCAATCTTTGCGGCGAAAAGCGCACGCCGATGCATTATTTCGGCGAATGGACTGTCGTAAAAGAAGCCACCAACGACGAAGAAGGGCTGAAAGAGCGAACGTGCGTCAGGTGCCACGTAAGGCAGCAGGCGATTTTGCAAAAGACCGCCGTCCCCGAACCGCAAAAAGAAAAAATCCTTTCAAAATCGGATATCGCGGGGATTGTCGTCGGAAGCGTTGCGGCAGGGGAAATCGTCGCATTTATCGGGGCGACGCTGATAAAAAAGAGACGCAAAAAATAAGGCGCGCGAAAGTGCGTTTTTATTTTTAATAAAATGTCGAATTTCCTTTTGAAAAACGATTGACAATAATAAAGTTTGAGATTATATTTTTGTCGCTATGGAAAACGAAAACGAACAACTTGTCGTGCCGCCCGAAAGCGAACGGGAAAAAACCGAAGAAGGGCAGACGAAAAGCGAAGAAAACGAAATAGTAAGCGTCGAAAACGCAGAAACGTCAGGCATCGCCGTAAAGACCGCCGCGACCGACAACGCGGAGGATTTGCCGAAAAAGAAAGGTCAGCGCGATATGACGGAAGGCGTCATCTGGAAACAAATTTTGGCGTTTGCGCTGCCGATACTTTTGTCCAACGTCATACAGCGGTTGTATAACGCGGTCGACTCTATCGTCGTAGGGCGGTTTGTCGGGCACGAAGCGCTTGCGGCGGTCGGCAGCAACAACAGTATAATCAACGTTTTCGTGTCGCTGTTTTTGGGAATATCCGTGGGCGCGGGCGTTGTCGTCGCGCAATACTACGGCGCAAAGGACGATGAAAAACTCAAAAAATCCGTGCAAACCTGTGCGTTTCTGGCGATTGTTTCGGGCATAGTGCTGACAATCGGCGGATACTTCCTTGCGGAGCCCATATTAAAACTCGTTCACACCCCCGAAAACGTAATGGCATTGAGCCGCGAATATTTGCAGATTTATTTCCTGGGCGTTCTCGGCGCGCTTATATACAATATGGGGTCGGGCGTGATACTCGCGGTCGGCGACAGCAAGCGGCCGTTTTTGTATTTGATGTTTGCGTGCTGCTTGAATATCGCGCTGGACGTAGTGTTCGTAAAGAATCTCGGAATGGGCGTTGCGGGCGCGGCGTGGGCGACTCTTATTTCGCAATACGTATCGGCGATTCTGGTCACGTTAAGGCTTCTTCTGACAAAACAGAACTATAAACTGTCGTTTCGGCATTTTAAGATTGACAAGCCGATTCTCAAAAACATATTCAAAGTCGGTCTTCCCGCAGGGTTGCAGTCAAGCATGTACAGCGTCGGAAACCTGCTTATCCAGTCAAGCCTGAACACCTTCGGCTCGGTCGTAATGGCGGGCTGGGTTGCCGCGATGAAAGTGGACGATTTCACCTATGCTCCCATTTGTTCTTACGGCATGGCGATGAACAGTTTCGTCGGACAAAACGCCGGCGCAAAGCGCATGGACCGCGTGAAGAAAGGCTTTTACACCGCGCTTATTATGAGCGTCGTTACGGCGGTCGTAATCATCGTACCCGTGCTGATTTTAAGGGGCGACGTCGTTCGCATATTCAATAAGGAAGCGGACGTCGTGAGCGTAGGCTCGGACATCATTCTGCACATCTGCCCGTTTTACGTGATTTTCGGCATGTGCGAAGTTTTCTCGGGCACGCTGAAAGGGCTTTCAAAGTCGCTGACGGCGTTTATAATCACGTTTGTCGGCATACTCTTGACAAGGATAATCTGGCTTTACACGGCGGTGCTTATGACGCACAATCTCACGGTATTGTTTATGATTTACCCGATAAGTTGGGTTGTGACCGCCGCGATATACTTCATATACCTTGCCGTCAAAAAATGGGACGGAATGCTCGATATGACCGCGGAAGACAGGTTTATCGAAAAACTCAGACATATCGGCAAAAAGAAAACCGCGTGAAAACGCAAAAAGAAATATCGTTTGTTTTATAAAACATATAATATAACAAATATACAGACGGCGAAAAAACTAAAAAATCGTAAAAACATTTTGAAAACCCCTTGACAAACGAATAAAGGGGTTTTATAATTACAAACAGTTGAACAGTTATTCAAATGTTTGACAAAAGGAAAAAGAAAAATGAAAGAAACAAAAATCGAAAAAAACGAATTTTGTGAAGAAGTGCACGCGCACGACGAAACGGTGCAGAAGGTCAAAGCAAGCCTTTCCGACGCCGATTTATTGTTTGACGTTGCGGAACTTTTCAAAATCTTCGGCGACAGCACCCGCGTCAATATCCTTGCGACGCTTTCAAAAAACGAACTGTGCGTATGCGACGTCGCGGCGGTACTTAATATGACGGTCAGCGCGGTATCGCATCAACTCAGGATTCTTCGCCACAACAAACTCGTGAAGGCGAGAAGAAGCGGCAAAGAAGTGTTTTATTCGCTTGCGGACAACCACGTCGTGAAGATTCTGGAACTTGCAATCGACCATGTAAAAGAGTAAAAAATCAAAGAGGTAACAAATATGAAAAAGATGGTAACCATTAAAGACATCGACTGTGCAAACTGCGCCGCAAAAATCGAACGCGACGTGCAAAAAATCAACGGCGTTAAAAGCGCAAGCCTGAATTTCTTCGGACAGCGTCTGCAATTCGAATGTGACGAAGAAGATTACGAAAGAATCGCAAAAGAAATCGTGCATTGTGCAAAGAAAGTCGAACCGGATTGCGTAATATTGGGTTTATAATACAAAAATGAAAGATAAAGATAAGAAAAAGTTATCAAAAAACCAAATAAGGCTCATACGTTTTTGCGTGTGTCTTGCCGCGTTTATCGTGCTTTACGCCATAGGCAAGACCGTCGGTATGCCGTGGTACGTGGGACTTGCGACGTATCTTGTCGTGTACTTCGCGATAGGCTACGACGTGCTGTACCGCGCCGCGAGAAACATCGTGCACGGGCAGGTTTTCGACGAAAACTTTTTAATGTGCGTGGCGACGGTCGGCGCGTTTGCAATCGGCGAATATCCCGAAGCCGCAGCGGTAATGCTTTTTTATCAGCTTGGCGAACTGTTTCAGGATTACGCCGTCGGAAAGAGCAGGAAATCCATTGCGTCTCTTATGGATATCCGCCCCGACAAGGCTGTAATATTTAAGGACGGACAGGAAACCGAAGTCGCGCCCGAAGAAGTTAAAATCGGCGACGTTATCGTCGTGAAAGCCGGCGAAAAAATCCCCGTCGACGGTGTGGTGATAAAGGGCAGCGGCAGTCTTGATACGTCCGCGCTCACCGGCGAAAGCGTGCCGCAAACCGTGTCTGAAAACAGCATCGTATTAAGCGGCGCCATCAACCTTTCCAGCGTTTTGTATATCCGCGCCGAGAAAGAGTTTTACGACAGCACCGTCGCAAAAATTCTCGACATGGTGGAAAACGCTTCCGCAAAGAAAGCGAAAGCCGAAAACTTTATCACAAGATTTGCAAGATATTACACCCCCGCGGTCGTTATCACGGCGGTTGTACTTGCGATTCTGCCCCCGCTCGTCATCGATATGAGAAGCGGCGCGGTCTGGATCTCGTGGCTCAATCGCGCGCTTACGTTCCTTGTCATCAGTTGTCCGTGCGCGCTTGTCATCAGCGTTCCGATGTCGTTTTTCGGCGGTATCGGCTGCGCGTCCAGAAAAGGCATACTTTTCAAGGGAACGAGTTATCTGGAACTTATCGACAAGGCAAATATATTCGTGTTTGACAAAACCGGCACGTTGACGAAAGGTACTTTCGACGTCAAAAAGGTTATCCCCGCGGAAAACCGCGACGAAATACTGCGCGTTGCGTGCATCGCCGAAAGCGGCAGCCTGCACCCCATCGCAAAAAGCATTTACAAAGCGTACGGAAAGTCCGTCGACAGTTCCGAATATCAAATCACGGAACGCTCGGGACGCGGTATGGAAGCGACGGGACCCGAAGGGCGCATACTTTGCGGCAGCGGCAGATTGCTTGTCGAAAACGGCGTTGCGATTATCCCCGTCGAAGAAGTCGGAAGCGTGGTGTACGTCGCAAAAGACGGTCAATATCTCGGCGCGATTCTGATTGCGGATACCGTCCGCGACGACGCGAAAGAAGTCATAAAAGAACTGAAAGCGCAGGGCGCAAAAACCGTCATGCTTACGGGCGATAACGAAAAATACGCCCGTGCGGTCGCCGAAGAAGTCGGCATCGACGATTTCAAATTCGGTCTTCTTCCCGCGGACAAAGTCGTCGAAATGGAAGCAATCATGGAAAATAAGGGTAAAAAAGACAAGGTCGTGTATGTCGGCGACGGCGTCAACGACGCCCCCGTTCTTATGCGTGCAGACGTCGGCGTTTCGATGGGCGGCGTAGGCAGCGACAGCGCGGTCGAAGCGTCGGATATGGTGCTTATGCACGACAACCTTACGGGGCTTGTTTCGGCGCGGAAAATCAGCAAAAAAACCCTTAAACTCGCATACGAAAACATCGTGTTCATATTGCTTGTCAAAGCCGTTGTGCTTATTCTCGGCGCGCTGGGCATAGCGAGTATGTGGCTTGCGGTGTTTGCGGACGTGGGTGTGGCGGTGTTGGCGACGCTCAATTCTATGCGTGCCCTTACTAGTAAAAAGTCATAATTTTGCGATATTTTGC
>UMGP01005011.1_pt1 | contig 28081 bp, 20 predicted proteins | sample 1965291 | NCBI WGS metagenome assembly UMGP01 (sample SAMEA4836075, study PRJEB28245) | human gut metagenome | biome: gut microbiome; material: fecal sample | place: Denmark | collected 2008 | reverse complement strand
GCGGTACGCACGCTGAAAGCAATCGGCGCGAAAAACGTAACGACGCTGTTCGATAACGGATTCGGCGCGCAAGGCGACGTCGATATGAAATTTTCGGAAATTAAGGAAAAAGTCAAAAAACTTTTGTGCGACGACACGATTTTCACGGTCGGCGACGAAAACAAGAAGATTAAAAAAGTCGCGATGATAAACGGCGCGGGCGGCGACGACGAATGTTTCTCCCGTGCAAGAGAAGTCGGCGCGGACGTGTATATTTCCGGCGAGTTCAAGCATCATATCTTGCTGGAAGCAAAGGAAACGAATTACGCTTTAATGTCCGTAGGACATTATGCAAGTGAAATGTGTTTTAATGACGTTCTTAATGACATATTAAAGTGTCACTTTGACACAATCAAAATTGTAAAATATTATGAAGGAAATCCCTTTAACGGCTGATTTCCGCGAGGTGTATATATGAAATTTGACAGTATGCTCGAATACCAGAAAATCGATTCGGAACTTGTGAAGATCGAAAGAGAACTCAACAACAGTACCGAAAAAGAAAAGGCAAGCGCCCTGAACGCAAAAATCAAGACCGCGGGCGACAATATGGCAAAATTCCAGAGCGAAGCGGACGAACTTAATCTGAACGCCGAAAAACTTGCGGCAAACGTCGGTAAGTACGAATCCGAAGTGAAAGAAATCGCGGACTCCATCTCCGACGTTCAGGACGAACAGGAAATCGAATATTACGAAAAGGTTCTTGCGGGGCTTTCCGAAGACGTCAACAAACTGCTACGGGAACTGCAAAGAGTGTCCGCCCGTATCGATCAGGTGAAAGACAACAGCGACAATCTTACCCGTCAGGCGGTGCAACTCAACGAGCAATACAAAGTCGCGCTGCAAAGTTATCAGAATCTTAAACTCAAACTGCAAAACGAAGGTCGCCCCGTGATGGAAAAACTGAAAGCGGTTGAGAAAAACATAGATCCCAAATTCATTCTGATGTACAAGCGGTGCAGGGCGGCAAGAAAACTCCCGGCATTCGTGGAATACGCCGGCGACGGAAGTTGCTACTGCGGAATGAACCTTCCCAACGACTGCATCGGAAAACTGAAAGAAGACGGCGACTTTGTTGAATGCCCGAACTGCGGCCGCATCGTAATCCTTAATAAATAAAAAACCGACATATAACTTACAGGAGAAAGACCATGGAAAAAAAGTTGTTCAACGATATAAACGTTTATAACGTGAATGCCGAAAAGCGCAACGGCGCGGGTTTTCCGTACGACGACGAAGGCAACAAAAAAATAGTATCGCTTAACGGCAAATGGAAATTCAAGTACGCGAAAAAAATCGCGGATATCCCCGAAAACTACTATGCGGCGGACTACGATGTGTCGAATTTCGACGAAATAACCGTGCCGTCCAACTGGCAGATCGAAGGGTACGGCAGACCGCAATATCTCAATATCCGTTACCCGCACGCGCTTGAAACGAAAATCAAAAGCAAGATTCCGCACGTAAAGGAAGACGAGGCTCCGGCAGGGTTATATGTCCTTGATTTCGAGTGCCAAAAAAACGACGACGATAACGTTCTTATCAATTTCGGCGGTATCGAAAGCGCGGGCGAAGTTTACGTCAACGGCAACTTCGTCGGGTATAGCGAAGACTCGTTCGACTATCAGGAATACGACATTACCGACTTCGTCAAAGACGGCGTAAACCGCCTTGCGGTGACGGTTTATCAGTTCTCGACGGGCAGTTACCTTGAAGATCAGGACATGTGGAGAATGAGCGGTATTTTCCGCGACGTTTTCCTTGTATATCGTCCGAAGAAATTCATTTCCGATATCTTTAACTATTCGGAATTCACCAATAAAGACGGTGTTATGTTCTTTCGCGCGGAAATCTCGATGCGTGCGGAACGCGCCGATTTCAGCGGCGGCAGGCTTGTCGTGATGCTTCGCGACGCCGACAGGCAGGAAGTTTTTAAGGACATTGTCGTCATTCCCGAAATCAAAAACGGCGGAAGTTACAAGGTCGACTTTTTGAAAGAAGTCCGCGACGTAACGCTTTGGGAAATGGAAAATCCTTATCTTTACGAAGTGGATTATATCCTTTACGAAGACGGCGAAGACACCGTGATGGCGGACAGAAGAAAACTTATGTTCGGTTTCAGAACGGTGGAAATCACGGGCTATAATCCCGAAACAAACCGCGGTCCGTTCATTATGCTTAACGGCAAACCTTTGAAAATCCGCGGCGTAAACCGTCACGAATTCGATCCCGAACACGGCAGATACGTCTCGCGCGAGTTCAATGAAAACGACATCATACTTTGCCGCAAAAACAACATCACGGCAATCCGCACGAGCCACTATCCCGACAGTCGCGACTTTTACGAACTTTGCGACAAATACGGCATCATCGTAATGAGCGAATGTAACCTTGAAACGCACGGTCTTGCGTCCAGAATCCCGGGCTCTGACAAACGCTGGGAAGGGCACGTCGTTTACCGTATGCGTAATATGGTAGACTCTTACAAAAACCATCCCTCGGTCATCTTCTGGTCGCTCGGAAACGAGGCGGGCTACGGCCAAAACTTCGTAAAAATGCGCGAAGCCGCGCTTGAAATCGACAAAACGCGCCCCATTCATTACAATCCCGACACCGACTTCCGCTCGTCCGACGTTCTGAGCGATATGTACACCCGTCAGGAAAAAATGAAACGTATCGGCGAATGTAAAAAACCTTATACGCACTGCATAGCGTTGTGGTCGCCGTCGGGCAAGGTCTTTAAGCCCAAGGATTACCGCGACAAACCTTTCGTACTTTGCGAATACGCGCACGCGATGAACAACAGCCTCGGCAACTTCAACGATTACTGGAAAGAATTTTTGAGATACGACAGACTCGCCGGCGGGTTTATCTGGGACTTTGCGGATCAGAGTATCAAAAAGGTTGAAAACGACGGCACGGTCAAATGGACGCAGGGCGGCGACTTCGGCGACGTACCCAACGACGGCAACTTTGTCTTCAACGGTATCGTTCAGCCCGACAGAACCCCGCAACCCGCGCTGTTTGAAGTGAAAAAGGTATATCAACTTGTCGATTTTTCGACGAAGGGCGACAACCTTATTATTAAAAACCGCCACAGAATAACCCCGCTCGACGACAGATTCAAGCTGTCGATGAGAATACTGAGAGAAGGCAAATTCGTGGAAAAGGTCAAACTTGACCTGCCCGAAATCAAGCCGCTCAGCACGGGCGAAATCAATATTAAAAAGTATATCAAAAACCGCGAAAACGAACTTTCGATCGTGGTGGAACTCAGCCTTGCGGAAGATACGTTCTTTGCGCCGGCGGGGCATATCGTCGCGTACGAGCAGATTTTGTATAATCCGAAAAAGGGCAAAGCAGTCGATATGACCGTCAAACCCGTTTACGAAAACAACAAGGACGAGGTGCGCGTATATACCGAAGAATTCGACGCCGCAATCGACAAGAAAACGGGCGGACTCAACTTCTTCACGAAAGACAACGCGCCGCTTCTGCACGAGCCGATCAAACCCAACTTCTGGCGCGCGATAACCGACAACGATTACTTGCCGCAAGTCCCCGCGTTCGTAAGGGCGATTATGGGCAAGTGGTATTACAAAAAAGCCACGAAACGCCTGAAAGTCGGCAGGATTAAGGTCAAAGAACAAAACGGCTCGATCAAGGTCGAAGTGCATTGGATAAGCACAAGACTGGGGCTGAAAACGACCTATAAATTCGACGGCGTGGGCAACGTTATCGTCCAGATGTCGGTGCGCGGACGCGCTTACGGATTGCCGAGATACGGCTTCGTGACCGAACTCAACGAAGGCTACGACAAGATGCGTTTTTACGGAAAAGGTCCGTTTGAAAACTATTGCGACCGTGGCGACGCGGCGATTCTCGGCGTGTACGAAGGCGCGGTGGAAGAGTTCGAACACGGCTATCTCACCCCGCAGGAATGCAGCAACCACACCGAAATGAGATGGCTTGAAGTGTGCGGCGAAGACAAGCCGACGCTGCAAATCAAATATGTCGGAAAACCCTTTGAAGCAAGCGTCAACGAGTATAGTATCGAACAGTTGGAAAATACCACACACAGGCATTTATTGCAAAAAACCGGACGTTTAACTGTCACTTTTGACGGAAAACAACGCGGCGTAGGCGGCGACGTACCTGCCTTTGCATGCACTAAACCGAGATACAAAATCTATCCCGTCGTGAAGCATTCGTTCAGCGTGCAACTCTCTTTCAAAAAATAAAAAAGTCATTGAAATCATAATCGTCAAAAAAACCCTCGCTCAGTCGGGGGTTTTTATTTTTAAGGTATTTTTTAATTAATTGTAATACTTTTGTAATGCGATAAACGACCGAAAACGTTTGTCAAAACCGAACGCGTATGGTAAAATGCAAGCGATATAATTTTGAAAGGGATTATATCGTTGCTTTACGCACACTATAACAAATACGAAAGGTGCAAAATGAAAATGAAATTCAAAAAGAATAAACACGAACATGAAGTCGCGGAAACGCCCGATCAGATTATGGAAGACGCCACAGCGGAAGAACTTGAAACTCTTGACGAGCGCGAACCCGAAATTCTTGACGACGTAAGCGCGTCCAACGACACGGAAGTCCACAAAAGACTTGGCGATTTTTCAAACGAAAACACCGTCATCGAAGGCGCACCCCCGATGCTTAAAATCGACCATCTTAAAAAAAGGTACGCCAACAGCGAGGTATATTCCGTAAAGGATTTGTCGCTGGAACTGAAACCCGGCGAAGTATTCGGATTTCTGGGCAAGAACGGCGCGGGCAAATCCACGACCATAAAATGTCTGACCGGCATACTTCCGTTTGAAGAAGGCAAAATCACGATTTGCGGATACGATATCGTGAAAGAGCCTATGCAGGCGAAAATGAACATGGGTTACGTCCCCGACAACCACAGCGTTTACGAACGTCTGACGGGCAGGGAATACGTAAACTACGTCGCCGACCTTTACCGCGTGCCGAAAGCCGACCGCGAAGAAAGGCTCAATATGTTTCTGGACTTATTCAGACTTCGTTTTGCCGTCGACCGTCAGATCAAGTCGTACAGCCACGGCATGAAGCAGAAGATTTGTATCATCGCCGCGCTTATTTACGAGCCGAAACTCTGGGTGCTTGACGAGCCGATGATGGGACTCGACCCGCAATCCACGGCGGAAATTTTAAGTTATATGCGTGAGCACGTCCGCAAGGGCAACACGGTATTTTTCAGCAGCCACAACCTCGATATGGTTGCGAAGGTCTGCAACAGAGTCGCGATAATCAACGACGGCATTTTGCACTGCGTCATCGACTTGTCCGATCCCGCAAACCGCGAAACCCTTGAAAAACGATTCTTTGAGATCTCGTCCACCGAGGAAGAAAGGAGGGCGTGGAATGTCTGATAAAATCAACAAAGAAGCGCTTGCCGCGCATCGGAAAAAGGTGCGCGACGATTGGTTTACCATACGCGCGCTTTTGAAAATAGATATGAAATCCCGCTTCGGATACGGCACACGTATCGGCGCGGGCAACGTCGGGAAATGGATATTCAATTTAATTATGTCCGGCCTGATGTATGCAATAATCGTATTTTTGATTTTGCTTTTCACGCAAATGTTCGTCGCGCGTCCCGGACTTCGCGACAGTTACATCGTCATCGTGTCGATGGCGTCGATAATCCTGCAATTTTTCATTTGCACCGCAACGCTCATCAAGGCGCTTTATTACAGCGGAGACAACGAAATATTGCTGCGATTCCCCGTGAACGGCACGCAGATTTTCATTGCGAAGTCGATATTCGTATTCATCAGCAACTTTTTGATTACGATGGGGATTCTTCTGCCGTTTTACATCTGTTACGGCGTTATTTTGCAAAAGGCGGGCGCACTCGGGAGGCCGCCTGAGGTTTTCTATCCCGTGGCGATACTCACGACGTTTTTAAGCAGTTTCCTGCCGTTCTTCCTGGCGAACATCGTGGCAATCCCCGTGATGAAGTTAATCAACCTTATCAAAAACAAATACGGCATCGTATTGTGCGTTACGATCCTTGTGGTCGTGGGCATATTCGTCGCGTACATGCAACTGCTGAAATCGCTTGTCGGTTTTTACATTGAAAAGGATATGGCGTTGTTCAGCCCGGAAGTCATGGGCAGAATCGGGAAGTTTGCGGCAGGCGCGTTCCCGTTCAACCTTTACGCGAACATGCTTTTGGGACGCCACCCGTATATTAACCTTATTTACGTCCTGCTGCTTACGGCGGGCGTCGGGCTTATTGCGATGCTCATCGTCAAAAAGTGGTATTTCAGCACGATTCTGGACGGCATCGAAAATCAGCGCGCTTCTTTCACGAAACGCACCTCGGACAAACCTCTTTCGCCGTTCCTGTCGTATATGCGCCGTGATTTTTACGGGATTTTAAGAAGTTTCAATTACAGCTTCCAATATCTCGTCATGGCGGCGGCAGCACCCGTTATGGTATATTACTGCAACGCGCTTGCGGGTTCTGTCGGCAGCAACAGCGTCGGCAACAACATTCTGCCCGGCATATCGCTTATGGTCATTACGATTTTCGTAACGGTCATCGTGTCGTTCTCGTCAACGGCGATAAGCAGGGAAGGCGGATGCTTTTATCATACGAAGATTATTCCGTTGCCGTACTGGAAGCAGGTGCTTGCAAAATTCCTTTTGTATTCGGGCGTAGCAACGCTTTCGATTATCCTTTGCTGCATCGCTGTAAGCGGCGCGAAGTTCGTATCGCCCGTAGACGCGGTTATGATATTCTTTATCGCGGAGTTTTCAAACATTGCGTTGACGAGTCTTTGCATGTGGTTCGATACCAAATCGCCCACGTTCAACTTCATGGGCGACGGCGAGCTGGTCTCGGCAAACAAAAACGTTGCCATTGCGCTTGCTCTCGGGCTTGTGTTTGCGGTGTTGTACGGTTTGTTTACGATGATCGGCGGGTTCCTGCCCACGTTTGCGGGAATACCCATCAAACACGGCGCAAAGTCGATTATGGGGCTTTTGCTCATCGTGTCGGGCGTTGCGGCGGCACTTGGGCTTGTGCTTCTTTTCGCAAAACTTAACAAACGCTATAATAAACTTTATCAATAAGTATAATAACAAAACGAAATTATTGTAAGTTTCGTATATTCCTTGCGGCAGACGAAAGGTTCTTTGCCGCTGAAAAAAAGTAGGAGACGCCGATGAAAAAAGTACTGATAGGATTATTACTGATAATTCCTATGGCAATCGTTGCGGCTGTTGTTCTTGTTACAAACGTGGTTCTGATCACGCCCGATATTACGGTTGCGAGCATTGCAATCGTTGACCCCGATTTTTATCAGGACGTTGACAGCGTTTCGCTGTATTTTGACCGCCCCGGCATGCAATATCAGCTTGCCGCGCTGGTCCTTCCCAAAAAAGCAACGAATAAGAAAGTCCATTGGAGCATTGAAAACTCGGTATCGTACGATCCCGAGTACGAAGGCGATATTGCAACCGTCGACGATAACGGCAACGTTACCATAAACTGGACGGGCACGTTCGACGTTGTCGCGAAAACCGACGACGGCGGCAAAACCGACAGGTGCCGCTTTGAAATTAAAAGCGACGTCGCAAGGTCGGCTTACATCGTTTATAAAGACGTGAAACTCGGCGAAACGCCTGTCATCGACATCACGACGGACGAAATAATCCGCCTTGAAGCGTGCGCGCATCCCATCGACGTGGATCTTGAATACGTCACTTGGGAGTCGAGCGACAAAAACGTTCTTTCGGTTGACGCAAACGGCGTTGTCGTGCCGCAGGGCGCGGGAACGGCAACCGTCACCATGAAACTCAAATCCAAAGATTTCGTGTCGGGAAGCGAGAAGCGCGTTGCGCCCGAAATCGTCCGCACGGTTCAGATTACGGTGCGCGGCGGAGTGTTCCCGACGGCTTTGAAATACGTTCATACCGACAGCGTTTCGCTTTCGTCGATAGGCGCGGAAGGAAGCACTCTCGTTAAATCGCAAAACGCGACGCTTGAATCCGGCGCAATCGTGTTCAGCGGAAAAACGGGTTACGCCGTCCTTGAAAAGGGCGGAAAAACAATGACGTTACGCAAGGTCGAAAGCGAAACTTCGATTGTTTTCGAAAACGCCGACGTTATTGAAAACAGCACCGTTATCGTCGGGAAAGTCCCATATAAACTCAACGCGATATTTGCCGCAAGCGGTGAAAAAGCAAGCGGCGCGCGTTATTATTCGTCAAACACCGACGTTGCGACAATCGACGAAAAAACGGGGTTAATCACTGCGATTTCAAGCGGTGAAGTCACGTTTACCGCAGAATTTGGCGAAGAAAGTATTTCAATCGATCTTCACGTGAGAAAACCCGTCATATACTTTATGCTGGAAAAAGACGCCCCGCAAGGTATCGCGGACGAGTGCGTTTACGGCAATATGTGTTTTGAATATTCGGGCGAAGAAATGACAGGTTGGCTTGTGCCGTTCAGACAAATCAAAGTCGTTGCGCCCGAAGACCTTACGGGCAGTGAAAACCTGAATCGTTTCAAATGGTCGGTAGTAAGCGACGGCGATATCGCGACGATTGACGAAAACGGTGTAATTACTTTTTCGGAATTTGAAAAAGGCGTACGCAAAAACGTGAAAGTCATTGCCGAGGCAATGGACAGCCCGTATGCCGGCGACAGCATCAAAAGGGAATATAACTTCACCGTGATGTACGGCGTCAACGTCAAAACCGCCGATGAACTCACGAAAGCCGTCAACGAAGAAATCGACGGAAAGAAGTACGAAGTGTTCCTGAGAAACGATATTACCATTCGCTCCATCAGATATACCGAAGCAGACACATCCCGTTTTTCGGGCGAAAAGGGCGAAGAAACAAGGACATGGGACGACGCGCCGCTCAGACTCAAGACAAGTCTTTACGGCAACGGCCATACGATTGACTGGAAACACCGCGACTACGACGATCCGACCGCCAAGCCGAACATCATGGGCTCGAACATACTAATGATGGACGGTCCTCAGGGAAAAGACGCACCGCGCGTACTTTTAAGGAACGTGAAGATTAAGTCGTCCGAACTTCCGAAAAGTAACACTTTTGCAAGCAAAGATTTTGTCGGTACCGGCGTCTTAACGAAGGGCAACGTGCACGTGCAATACTGCGTCATCGAAAACGCAATGTTCTGCATGAAAGTCGGCAGCTACAACAACGAGGAAGAGGCGATAAAGAAAGGCGATTTTGCCGAAACGCTTATCGAAGGCACGATTATGAGCAACAGCAGCAAATTCACCTGCTTCTCCTGGTGCGCTTACAAGAACCAGAGAGTCGTGATGAAAAACTGCGTATACGGTCAGGCGGCTTCCCCGAGCGTCGGATTTTCCAGCGGCGACGACAACGAAGAGCATACCTGCAATCTCGACATTCAGGGAATACTGAGAATTTACAACTGGAAACAGGACGTCGACCTTGACCTGGTCGGCGGAATCACGAACGACGATACAATCGATAATCTTTTGAAAGAGGTTATTCAAAAAGGTTTGAGCGGGAAACGCTTTGAACATCTTTTTGTCAAAGACTCCGGCGTAAGATATATGCATTGCGGAATGTTGTTCAGCGGACTTGCACACGAAAACCGCGTAACGGTAACGGGTGCGCTTGAAGAAAACGGATTCGACCACGAAGAAATTCAGATCAGTGAGCTTGTGGAAGAAACCAATAAGGTCTTGGCAAGCCTGCTCAAAGGCCAGCTCAATCCCGTGACGTTTTACGGATATACCGACGAAAGCAAAACGCCCGTAAAACACAATTCAAATCTCGTTCACTCGCAGGAGTTGTACAAACTGCTTCGCGGAGAATAAACAACGATTGAACTTTGCAACCGCCGTATTTACGGCGGTTTTCTTTTTCGTTCTTGACAAGCGCGCTTTATGATAGTTATAATAATGTGTATAAGAACTATCAGAGGTGTTTTATGAAAGGTCTTGCATTGGAAGGCGGCGGCGTAAAAGGCGCGTATCACATCGGCGTTATGACCGCTCTTCGCGAAATGGGGCTTGCCGATTTTGACGGCTACGTCGGCACGAGTATCGGCGCGATCAACGCTGCTATGTTCTGCGCCGGCGACTGGGAAAAAACCCTGGAACTTTGGGACAATATCAATATGCAGAACGTCCTTGATATGGACGAACTGTCGATAAAGGAACTGATGCAGGGACAATTCAACGCGCAGCTTATCGGCAACGCCCTGCAACTTTTAAGAAACCTTGGCGTGTTCGTCGATACGACGGCGGACAAAATGCGCGCCTTTCTGAAACAATATATCGACGAAAAGGCAATCAGAAAAAGTAATAAAGACTTCGGACTTGTGACCTATTCCGTGCCCGATTTCGCGCCGCATTACATGATGAAAGAAGATATCCCCAAAGGGCAGATTTACGATTACGTAATGGCGTCGTCGGCGTACCCCGCGTTCAAATGGCAAAAAATCGAAGGCAAAGAAAACAAGTGGTTCATCGACGGCGGCGTTTACGACAATATGCCCGTGAAAATGCTGGTCGATAAAGGCTACGACGAAATCGTCGCAATCCGCACGAATATCAAAAAATACCGCGCCTACCGCGACGTTGACTTAAAGGGCGCGAAACTTCTGGTGTTTACCCCCAGCGAAAAGCTCGATTACGCCGTGAACTTCACAAAGGAAAATATCGACAGATTCAAGGAAATGGGCTATTACGAGGCAAAGCGCACAATTCTGGGCTTGCCGAGTTTCAGATTCTGCGTGCGCGCCGTCGACGATCAGGCGTTTTCCGACTTTATGCACGGCATCGACAGAAAAGCCATCGAAGAAGTCGTCACCCTTGCGAAACTTAAAGTGCATAAGTCGCAGGACGCGAATATCGAGGACGTCATCGACACGCTGCGCGATATACTTAAACTGTCGTCGAAGTCTTCGGACTTGCAGGTGTTTGAGAACTTTTTGGAAGTTTTCGCCGTGTATTTTAACGTCGACCGCTTCCGCTTTTACGATATCGACGAGTTTTACGACGCCGTTTTCTCCGCCGCGAAAAAAGCCGCAAAGGGCATTAAAGGCGGCATAGACGAGGTCATCAAAAACGACAGGGGTATCAAAAACGAATTAAAGGAAATATTCATAGCGTTTTATAAGTGCTATCACTCGCCAAAACGCCTTAATAAATAATGGAAAAACTTTTACTTCTCGACAGCAACAGCCTTTTGCACCGCGCGTATTACGCGCTTCCCGGTCTTACCGACAGCAAAGGAAACCCAACCGGCGCGATCTTCGGATTCGTGTCTATGCTCGCGCGGCTTATCAAGGAAGAAAAACCGACGCATATCGCGGCTGCGTTTGACCTGAAAGCGCCGACGTTCAGGCATAATATGTATGCGGGCTACAAGGCGACCAGAAAACCCATGCCCGAAGAACTTGTGAAACAAGTGCCCGTCCTTAAAAAACTTATCGGCGACCTTGGGATAAAAATCGTGGAACTTGAAGGCTACGAGGCGGACGATATTATCGGCACGCTTGCAAAAAGGTTTTCGTGTCCGACGGATATCGTCACGGGCGACCGCGACAGCCTGCAACTTATCGACGACACCACCAACGTGCTTTTCACGAAAAGGGGAATCACCGACGTCGTGAGATACGACAAGGAAAGGCTTTATGAAGACGGCTTCGAAACGCCGTCGGCGATTATCGACTACAAGGCTCTTCGCGGCGATGCGTCCGACAATATCCCCGGGATTCCGGGCATCGGCGAAAAGACCGCGATGGAACTTCTCAAAACCTACGGCACAATGGAAAACGTCCTCTCTCACGCCGACGAAATCAAAGGAAAACTCGGTGAAAAAATCAGGGACGGAAAGGATATGGCGCGGCTTTCTTACACGCTTGCGACAATAAATACCGCCGTGCCGATTGATATAAAAATGTCGGATATTACGTTTTCGTATCCGCTTTCAAAAAGTGCGAAAAACGCGCTTATCGCGCTGGAATTCACGTCGCTTACAAAGCGTTTCGCGTTTACCGACGAAGAAGTAAAATCCGACGAAAATGACACTTCACAGGTCAAAATCGAATATACAACAGTTGAAATTGACAACATCGACGATTTGAAGAAGTTGTTTGACGACAACAAAGGAAAGCCTTTCGCGCTTAACGCAGGGGCGGACGTCGACGTTGCGTTTTCTGCCGACAGACTTTATGTGATTAAACAAAATTACGACCTTTTCGGCGGTATGACGATGGACGACGTACTGAAAGAAATCGCGCCGCATTTGACAAGCGGGTGCGTCGTTTCCGACCTGAAAAAACTTTTGCATCTTTTCAAGGACGCCGGCGTCGAAACGTCGGTAACGCCAAAGGACGTGGGGCTTCTTGCATATCTTGTTTTCGGCGGAAGAAGTTTCAAGGATATCGTTACTCTTGCCGCCGCCGCAAACGTTTCGGGCGACTCGGTTACGGCGTTTTTCGCAATCTGCGACTACCTTGAAAAGGAACTTGAAAGCAAGGATCTTTCGTCGCTGTATCACGATATCGAACTGCCGCTTGAACGGGTTTTGTTCGATATGGAATGCGCGGGCGTGAAAGTCGACGTTTCGGTTCTGGAAGAACTACGGAAAAAATACGAGGACGAAATCGAAACGCTCACCGCAAAGATTTACGCGTACGCCGGCGAAACTTTCAACATAAATTCGCCGAAACAACTCACGGTGATATTGTTTGACAAACTCGGGCTGAAACCGTCCAAAAAGAACAAGACGGGGCTTTCCGTCAACGTGGACGTACTTGAAAAGCTTTACGAAGAACACCCGATTATCCCGCTTATTTTAAGATACCGTCAGATTTCCAAACTGTTATCGACGTACGTGCTGGGGCTTGAAAAGGCGGTGTCGTCCGACGGGCGCGTGCATACAGAATACAAGCAGACACTGACGAATACGGGCAGACTGTCTTCGACCGAGCCGAACCTTCAAAATATCCCGACTCGCACCGTCGAGGGCAAGGAAATCCGCCGTGCGTTCGTCGCGGAAAAGGGCAAAGTGCTGATTTCCGCCGACTATTCGCAAATCGAACTTCGTCTTATGGCGCACATGAGTGGCGACGAAAACCTCATACGGGCGTACAACGAAAGCCGCGACATTCACGCCTCGACCGCTGCGGAGATTTACGGCGTCGATATTGCCGACGTAACGGACGAAATGCGCCGCAACGCAAAAGCGGTCAACTTCGGAATAATTTACGGAATAAGCGACTTCGGGCTCGCGCAAAACCTGTCGATCAGGGTTGCCGACGCGAAAAAGTATATCGAACGGTATTTCAGGACTTATCCGAAGGTCAAAGAGTTTATGGACGGGCAGGTCGAATTCGCAAAAGAACACGGCTTTGTAAGAACACTTTTCAACCGCATACGTCTTATGCCGGAACTTTCGTCAAGTAACTACGCAGTGAGAGAGTTCGGCAAGCGCGCCGCAATGAACTTCCCGCTGCAAGGTACCGCCGCCGACATTATAAAAATCGCAATGCTGAAAACGGCGAAAAACCTTGAAGGAACAAGTGCGAAACTTCTTTTGCAGGTTCACGACGAACTTATCGCGGAAGCCGACGAAAACGAAAAGGACAAGGTCGAAAAAATTCTGAGAGAAAGCATGGAAACCGCGGTAAAACTCAGCGTCCCCCTTACGGTCGGCGTCGCAAGCGGCAAAAGCTGGTACGAGGCGTAATATGAAAGTTGCGGTAACGGGCGGCATAGGCGCAGGTAAAAGCGAATTTATGCGCGCCGTGAAAGAACTTGGAATAAGGACGTATTCCGCCGACGAAATCAATGCGGAACTTTTGCGCGACAAAGGATATATCGAAAAACTTTCGGCGGCATTTCCGCTTGCCGTAAAAGACGGGAAGGTCGATAAGGCTGCTCTTCGCGAAGAAGTGTTTTCAAACGAGAAGAAGCGCAAAACGCTCAACGCGCTCGCGCACCCCGAAATACGGCGGAAAATCGAAGAAATCACGGGCGATGCCGTCATTGAAGTGCCGCTTTTGTTTGAAAGCGGAATGACGGATTTGTTTGACAGAGTAATCGTCGTGACCGCCTGTGAAGACGCGAGAATAAACCGCGTCGTTTCGACAAGGAACATATCAAAAGACCTTGCGAAAAACATAATAAAAAATCAAACCACGGACGACGAAAGAATAAAGCGGGCGGACTACGTCGCGATAAACGACGGCACCCGAAAAGATTTATACGAACAAGCGAAAAACATTATAAAAAGGATTTTTGAATAATATGGAAAACGTTCTTGACATTCTCGGCGGCGTGAAAGACTACGCCCATCGTGGCTGTTTCGACAAGACTTTGCCCGAAAACTCGCTCACTGCAATCCGCATTGCGGCGGACAAAGGGCTGGGGCTTGAAATCGACGTGCATCTGACAAAGGACAATAAACTCGTCGTGTTTCACGACCACACGTTAAAGCGTATGTGCGGAGTAAACGGCATTGTCGAAGAAATGACGGAAAGTCAGCTGACCGCGCTTAAACTCAAAAACACTTCGCACACGATTCCGACGCTGAAAGACGTGCTTGCGGCGGTTGACGGGCGCACTCCGATATTGATTGAGTTGAAGTGTCGAAACAACGAAATCGCACTTTGTGACGCACTGATTGATGAGTTAAAGTCCTATAACGGCAAATATATGTACATAGGTTTCAACGAAAAGGCGGCAAAGTATTTTAAGGATAAGGGATATACTATTGCGCTCTCGTGCTTTAAGCCGAAGACGCCGAAACTCGATTTTAAACCCGATTTTCTGCTTTGCAATATTCTGGGGATTCCGCGCAGCAAGAAAAAACGCGCGAAATATCCGCCGTTCATATCCTGGACAATCGAAAGCGAGCGCGGCAGGAAAAAATCGGAAGATACGTCGGTCGCGACGATTTACAACACGGCAAATTTCAATTTTTGAAAATAAAAAAGATAAGAGGTAAAATTATGCAAAACATCACAAACGGCATTCTGGACGTAACGGTCAACGAAAACGGCAGCCTTCTCGACAGCGTGAAATATCGCGGCGAGGAATATCTCTGGCAGGGCAGCGAGAAATCGTGGAAATCGAAAGACATCGTCATTTTCCCCTTCGTCGCGCGCCTTAAAGACGGCTGGTATACCGTCGACGGAAAACGTTACGAAATGAAAAATCACGGACTTGCCCGCTACAACGTCTTCACGGCGGAAAGCAACACCGGCGACACGCTCGTCATGGACTTTAAGTCTTCGGAAGAAACCAAAAAACAATATCCGTTCGACTTCGATTTCAAGGTGAAATACGCGCTTGTCGGAAACAGTATGAAAATCACGTACACCGTCGTAAACACCGGCGACGTCGATATGCCTTTCGGGCTCGGCACGCATTTTGGGTGGGCGCTTGTCGGCGACGAAACCGACGATACCTGCGACGTATCCGGCAACTTTGCGATTATCGACACCGATAAACCCATCGAAGAATATGAATTCGACGACGATCTGCACCTTGTCAAGGGTGAGAAAAAGTCGGAATTTACCAACAAAATTCCCCTGGTGAAATCGACCTTTATCCACGATGCGGTCGTTACGAAAAACAACGCGAAAAAAGTAACCCTCCTGCGCCGCGACGGCAAGAAAATCACGTTCGACATCGGCAACGTTCCCGTGCTTGCGATATGGTCCAACAACAAAATGGGCAAATACGCCTGCATCGAAGCGTGGTGGGGACTTCCCGACACCGTCGATTGCGACAGGGAACTGAAAAACAAATTCCTTATCAACACTCTCCCCGCGGGAAAGACGTTCGAATATGAAGTAACCGTTACGTTTTAATAACTAAACGGCGTTTATTATTGAAATTTTCAAAGGCGCGTGCTACAATTTAACGGTAGCGCGCGTTTTCGCGCAAAGGAGTATTTATGCAAAGAATGAAAGTTTCGGAAATTCCTTATGAAAGAGCGGACGCCGAAAAGGTATGTGGCGTCATTGATAAAGCGGTTGAAAAAATCAACGCGGCGAAGTCCGTCGACGACGTGCTGGAAGCAAGAGAACTCGTGAACGACGCTTTGCGCGATTTTTATACGGAGTCGTCGCTTGCGAACGCCCGTTTCACGCTTAATACCAAGGACGAGTTTTACAGCGCCGAAAAGGACTATTACGACGAGAAAATGCCCGTGGTGCAGGTGAGTTATCTGAAATACGCCGACGCGATTTTAAGAAGTAAGTTTTTGGACGAACTCAAAACAAAAATAAATCCCGTCATCATTAAACAATTCGAGTTGCAGAAAAAAGCGGTGAGCGACGCGATCGTTCCCGAAATGCAAAAAGACAACGCGCTTGTTACGGAATACTCAAAGTTCGTGTCGGAATGCACCTATAACTTCCGCGGCAAGGATATTACGCTTGGCGAACTTCGCAAATTCGCACAGGACAGCGACCGCGCAACCAGAAAAGAAGCGTACGTCGCACTTGGAAAAACGCTGGAAAAACACAGCGATTTTCTGGACAACGTCTTTGACAGAATGGTCAAAAACCGAGACCTTATGGCAAAGAAAATGGGATACAAGAACTACGTCGAGTTGGGCTATTACAATATGGGCAGGCTTTGCTATGACGAAAAAATGGTAAAGGTTTTCCGTGAAAACGTCTTAAAGGATATCGTGCCCGTCGTGACGCGTCTTAAAAAGCAGGTTGCGGAAAAACTCGGCATCGACCACATGCGCTTATACGACAACGACACGTATTTTCAGGAAGATCCGAAACCCGCTCTCGACGAGCGCGGCATTCTGAAAGCAGGGCAGGAAATGTACAAGGATATGAGCCCAGAAACCGGCGCGTTTATGGATATGATGATGGATACCGACGCGTTCGACGTGTTCACGCGCGAAGGCAAATGGACTGGCGGATATATGACGAGTTTCGATAAGTATCACCAGCCGTTCATCTTCGCAAACTTCAACGGAACGACCGCCGACGTCGACGTCGTAACGCACGAGGCGGGACACGCTTTTGCGTATTATATGTCGGAACCCGTCGTGCCGTACGAACTTGGTCTCGGCGCAATGGAAACGGCGGAAACACACAGCATGTCAATGGAGTTTTTCGCCTGGAAATATATGGATATGTTTTTCGGCAAAGATGCAAATAAGTACCGTTATAAGCACCTTTTCGACGCTTTAACCTTCATTCCGTACGGAACGATAGTGGATTACTTCCAACATATCGTATACGAAAATCCCGATATGACGCCTAAGGAGCGCGACGACGTCTGGCTGAAACTTGAAAAAGAATTCCGTCCGTGGATGGACGCCGACGACGTGCCGTATCTTTCAAAAGGTACAAGATGGCAATACCAAAATCACATTTTTGAAAGCCCGTTTTATTACATCGATTACTGCCTTGCTCAGACCGTCGCGATCGAGTTTCTGGAAGAATCGCAAAAGGATTACGACAAGGCGTTCAAGGCGTATCTTGCACATGCGACGCGCGGCGGCTCGTACGTCTTCACCGATCTTGTTCGCCTTGCGGGGCTGAAATCTCCGTTTGAAGAAGGCGCGCTTAAAGAAGTCGCGAAAACGTCCGAAAACATTCTTTCGTCGCTTCAAAAAACGTTTTAATTTTTACGGAGATAAGAAATTATGAAAAAAACAAAAGTCAGGACAAGTAAAATTCTGTTGTGGGTTGTGTCGGCGGCGCTCGTCGCGATACTGTCGGTGTCGCTTGCCTTTATGGGTGTTGCGCTCAACCGCACGAAAAACCTTTATAAAACCGATTTTTCAGGCCTTACCGGGCTCGCAAGCAAAACCGTGTTGTTCATCGGCGACGGTATGGGCGAAAACCATATCAAAACGACGGAAACGTATTACGGCGAAAGGGCGTTCATGCGCTCGCTCGGGGCAGACGGGTTCGTAACGACGTTTTCAAACAACGTCGGGATTCCCACGGACAGTGCGGCAGCCGGAAGCGCGCTCGCAACCGGACAAAAATTCAATAACGGCGAAGTCGCACGCCACGGCGGAAATAACGTCAAAAGCGTCGCAGAGTACGCCAAGGAGAAAGGGCTCGGCGTGGGTATCGTGACGACGGACAATCTTTACGGCGCGACGCCGGCGTCGTTTTCGTCGCACGCAAACAACAGGGGCGACACTTCCGAAATAATTAAAGGGCAGATTAACGACGTCGTGGATTTGTATCTCGGCGCGGGAAAAGGCGAATATACGAAATATAAATCGCAGTTTGAAAGCAAGGGCTTTACGTTCGCAACAAGCTTTAACGACGTCGGCGGAAGCGTTTTGAGCAATAAATTGATTATGCCGTTTTCGTCGCTTCCGTCGGAAGACGGCACCGCCGATACGCCTACGCTCGAAATGTGCACCGAGTTCGCGCTGAAATTTATGGAAGCCCGCTTCCCGGGCGGATATTTTCTGATGATCGAGGGCGCGCATATCGACAAGAAAAGCCACAAAAACGATATTATCCCGATGACAAAGTACCTTAAAAGCTTCGATAACTCCATTAAAATCGCATACGACAGGCTAAAAGACCTCGACAGCGCGATTATCGTCACCGCCGACCACGAAACGGGCGGGCTGAAATACAAGGACGGCGAAACCAAAGACGATATCAAAAACAGCCTTTATACCACGAAAACGCATACGGGCACCAACGTGAAATACTTCATTTTCGTGAAAGGATTGTCTCAGGACGAGCTGAAAGCGATTATTCCCGAGAAAATCGACAACACCGACGTAAACCGCATCGCACGCGCTCTTCTCGCCGCTTAAACATAAATGGTTTCAAATACTTGACTTTATGCGGTTTTTAAGATATTATTTTATCCGTTGTGCGGACATGGCGGAATTGGCAGACGCGTAAGATTCAGGTTCTTATGGTCGCAAGGCTGTGCAGGTTCAAGTCCTGTTGTCCGCACCAAAAAAAGACAATCCGAAAGGGTTGTCTTTTTTCATGCGACAGCGGACTTGAAACAAAACTACGTTTTGTCGGCAAACGGCACTGCGTTTGTTTGCCCCTGCACGCTGTGCAGCTGACGCTTCACTTCCGCGAATAAATTCGCCCGTTCCGCTATTACGCTCGCTTCGCTCGCTACAAGTCCTGTTGTCCGCACCAAGTGTGATGGTCTATAAGTCTTTTCTTATAGACCATCATTTTTGCATTTTTAGGGGCATTTTCGCCCCTTTTTTGAGCAATTTCATAGAAAATCATTAGACCGAGTAACGGAGAACCCGTTGCCCGGTCTTTTTTTATGCCCAAAAAAGCGTGATTTCACACTTGAAGTCTGTCGGACGATAAGCACCGTCCAACAGGACTTGAACCATGATAGAATAGAACGAAAACTGAAAACAAAGAACTGAAATTATGGTGTCGCATAATTTGTACACCTCGCTCTTTACATTCGTATAGATTTATGCTATAATATGATTAATTAAAATGGGAGAGGTATAGGAGTCGGTCGATGAAGCAAGAGAAAGCGTACAAAATAAAACTCATAAAAATCATTGAGATACTGCGTCAAGATTCGGATGAAGACCATTACATAGAGTCCACGGAAATACTGTCAAAACTCGCTGCTATGGGGATAGAGTGCGACAGGCGAACGCTGTACGGAGATATTGACGTTCTCAATGATTTCGGGTACGAAGTATTGTGCGAGAAAAACCCCGGCAAGCCGAATAAGTATTGCGTGGTGGACCGCAGCTTTGACGTCCCGGAACTTCGCATTCTTATGGACGCAGTGCAGGCATCGAGTTTTATTACTCCGAGCAAAACCGAGGTCCTATTAGATAAAATAGCCGACCTTGGCGGTAGCCACCGTGCGGAACTCTTGCGGAGTAATATCGTAAAATTCAATACGACAAAGAGCGCAAACGAAAGCATCTTCTATTCGATAAGCGAAATCAACTTGGCGATAGAGAACAATAAGAAAGTTTCGTTCGAATATTTCGACTTCAACTCAAAGCATGAGCGGGTATATAGGCGAAACGGGAAACGGTATTTCGTCAATCCGCTTGCCACAATTTATGACGATGACAACTACTACCTGATATGCTACTACGGAAGATTTGAGGGTGTGGTGCATTATCGCATAGACCGAATGGATCGCGTCGAAATGGTCGTTAATCAACCTATAGACGTATATAAAGGCGAGCCGATTGATTTGAAAAGGCACAAAAAAACTTTGTTTGGAATGTTTCAAGGCGAAGAACAGTTGGTAGAGTTCCAAGCCGATGCAAGCATTTTAGATCCGATATTTGATATCTTCGGAGATAAGGTGGAAATTACCCCGGACGAGAACGGCAAACTGCGTTTCAAAGTGGCGGTGCAGTTGAGTCCGACATTCTTTGGGTGGTGCTTGTCGTTCGGAGACAAACTGCAAGTGGTCGGACCGAACGAAGTGGTAGAGAAGATAAAGGAACACATTAACACATTATTGAAATTCTATTAGGGAGTTATATGCTAAACGAACAAAAAATTAAAAATATAAATGAGCGAATGAAAGGAAATAAATCAAGTGTTCCTAATTCGTTGTTTAAATATCGTCCTTTTGACGAATTTACGTACGACATGCTTGAAAACGAATATTTGTACTTATGTCCTGCAAAAAGGTTGGACGATCCAAGTGAATGTGTGGTCTCTTTTGATGTTCAAGACTATATTGATATACAGACAAATCAACTAACAAAATATTGTGTTGAGCAAATTATGGAATCAATACGGGACTATACAGATGATGTGAACTTTAGACGGATCCAAAGTATCATTGCAAGTATAATGACTCCAGACGGCTTAGTAAAAAGAAATTGGTTATTGGATGCATCGTTTGAATTACAAGAACTTGCTCCGAATGCCGATATTGTTTCCTTGGTAAATATGCTTGGGAATATTCCTGAGAGTATTAATGATAAACAAGTGCGAGAGCAAATAGAGCAGTTGTTTATAAGGGCGGCAAAGGCTCGCGAACAATTTGGCGTTTGTTCATTAACAACAGAAAAAAACGACAGCGTTATGTGGAAAAATTATGCAAATGACGGTACTGGTTACTGTGTTGAATACGGCTTATTAAACTATCGATATTCAGAATTGCTGTTTCCCGTGGTTTATAATGATCAACGTGAGAATAATGTCTTAATGAATATTGTTTGTGATTTTATAGGGCAAATGATTATTGGCATGAGTAATGGGCTAATTGATGCGGATCGTTCGAGATATTTAAGAATGTTTTTGACTAAAGAGTTAAAATGGCAATATCAAAAAGAGTGGAGAATTATTGGAGATCCAGGTCAAAAATTAAAAGCCCCTCCAATCAAGGCGATTTATCTGGGAGACAATGTACAAACCGTTGATGCAATTAAAATGGAGAGCTTTTGCGATAAAAAACGGATAATATTAGAGAAAGGTTGCAGAGGTTAAATTAATGACGATTGCAGAGATTATTCAGATTATAATAGGCATGCTTTCCTTGATCGCAACCGTTGCGGTATCGATTGTTATTGCTCGTGTAGAAACTAAAAGGGCAAAGAGACAGCATACGGAAGCAATACAGCAGCAAGTCAAAGAGTTTGTGATGGACAATCAGTCGGAAATAGATTATTTGCCATTATGCGTCTTTGCGAATGCAGTATCGCCGTATGCGGCAAACAAACGGCAAATATATAACCGTTTCAATAGGTGTACGGAAGAAGTTCAAATTGAAATACTGCGCCACCAAAATATTCCGATTGGACTAATTAAGGATAAGAACGTTCTTGATAAATGTCTCGATTCCTTCGATGAACAGGCATTAGAAACCGAACTATGGGAAAGGTCGTGGCTTTATGAAGGCGGGAAGTATTTCCACAGAGCGATTGACTATTATAGGGAAATGGCGGTAGATGATGACAATCCTCACATTTTCGAGACACCAAGACTTAATGAGTCGCTCGCAAAGGCATTCCCGGACTTCAAGGCGGACTTAACTCTTTATATGGATAGATACTTGGAATTTGTTCTTCGTGATCAAGGCGATACGAAAGACTTGCCAGAAAAACTTCCGCAAATTCCGCCATTTACAGTTATAGATAGTTTTGTGGGAGTTGGCAACTGCGATGAGCCGACATTGTGTTTTTGGATGATGCGGTTCATTACAAGCGGTTGTTTGGCATTTCGGCATCATAAATTGGTGGCCGACCGAGATGCCGATTGGAGACAATTGAGCATTGGAGATGGAGTGATAGAAACATACGAAGATATGTATTATCACACATTGATGATGCTATACACGACCTATGCTGATATCAAGGAGGAAAATTGAAGATTTTTATTGAAATAGTAACAGTTCTATGGCAAGCCTTTTGGGGGATGCTGAAAGCATTCGGCACGGCCCTATGGGATAATTTGCCCGCTATTCTTGAAATCAAGAAAGTGATGGGGTATTTTACACCCGCAGGAATGATTGCTCTTTACTTGGGCGTTCCCACCATAGTGATTTTGGCCTTGTTTTTCCTAATTCGAAAAGCTGTAAAAAAAGATAATTGAAAAATGGTTATAAAAAACCAAAAAAAATTGCTCAAACCCCTTGACAAAAGATTTTGCCCTGAGTATAATAGAGGTGTAATTTGGTTATGGAAAACCAAAACAAGTCTTGGAGGTAGTGATTTTGGATAAACATATGGAAGCAACAAAACTTGAATGGGATCTTATGGAACGCCTGCGTATAGATGCCAGAGCGTTTGAAAAATCTATTGCTATTGCGTATTTTGTTTTGCAATTAAAAAAGAATGATATTTCCATTAATACGGACAAAAGCATAAAAGAACTTTGCTCGGTTATCGAAAACCAACAAATTCGTGGCTTTATTTATGAGATGCTGAACGGAGTTGAGAAGTCGAGAATAGAAGGCTTGTTCAATTATAGTGAAGAAGCGTTGACGGAATACATTGTTACGACGGAAGATAAGTCCTTTGATAGAGGTCAAGACTACTTGACCCCTAAATGTATTAACCAGCTCGCAATTGAAATTCTGGAAATAGAAAAAGGCGATACGGTTGTTGATAATTGTATGGGGATAGGGTCTTTTATCGCAGAAGCGAGTAGAGTGCAACCAGAAGCATCTTACTGTGGGGTAGAGATTAATCATTCAGTCGCAGCGATCGCGGAAATGAGATTGTCGCTCGTTAAAAGCGATTGCCATGTGGTTACGGGGAATGCATTAGAGGATAATTTTTGCGGGAAACAATTCAACAAAGGCTTCTCCAACTATCCTTTTGGAATGAGAATCCGAACAGTTTCCGAAGATGTAGGCATTATAGACCGCATAAATAAAACCTGCCCTGAATTAAGTAAGGGAACATCGGCCGATTGGATCTTTAACTATAGATTGTGCGAAATGCTTGTTCCTAACGGAATCGGCGTAGCGGTGATGTCTCTCGGTGGACTGTGGAACACATTGGATAAACCGATTCGAGAGGCATTTGTCAAGAACGGGAAAGTAAAAGCGGTTATAAAATTGCCAGCGAAACTCTTTCCTAACACGGCCATTCCTGTTGCGATGATCGTGTTTGGCTATAATGAGGGCGGTATTCGGTTCATAGATGCATCGAATGAATATGTTGAAGGCAGAAGACAAAACAGCATTAATGCCCAAAACATAGCCACGATTATTGATGCTTTAAATACCGATTCGAGTATTTCAAAACTTGTTTCCATAGAAGAAGTTGCGGAGAATCAATTTAGTTTTGACCCCACTCGATACAATGAAGTCGTGGAAGAAATAGTGGACGGAGTGCCGTTTGAAACCGTTATAAAGAGTATAACCCGCGGCGCACCGCTTGCAGCAAGGGACTTGGACGATATAGCATCTGTGTTGCCTACGGATTACCAATATATGATGCTTGCGAATATTAAAAACGGTATTATTGACAAAGAACTTCCGTATCTCAAGGAAATTCCACCGAGATTTGAAAAATACTGTATTCATAAAGGCAACCTGTTGCTTTCAAAGAATGGCTATCCGTTCAAAGTTGCAGTTGCCGAACCTCCCGAAGACAAAACTGTTTTGGCGAACGGAAATCTTTATGTAATTGAGTTGGATACAGAAAAAGTGGACCCTTATTATGTTAAGGCATTTCTTGAAAGCGACCAAGGAATTGTTCAACTAAAGAGAATTACGGTTGGCGCAACAATTCCTAATATTGGAGTAAACCAACTGAATACCATTCAAATTCCGTTGATACCTATTGAAGAACAACATAAAATGGCTTTACGCTACCAAGCCGTACTCGATGAGATCGAACTTTTGCGGAGAAAGATTGAGAGAGCGGAAAATTCCCTTAAGACTATATTTAGTACGAAACAAGAGGAGGAGTGCTAATGGTTAGAGGGATGGAGGAAATAGAGGAGATTCTTGACGAAATCCAAAAGCGAGTGACATTTGCTAACCGAACTGACGAATTAGACTCTTTACTCAAAGATTGGGGACTTACGGAGTTTATATCAAACGAAGAAGACGATAGGTACAAGAGTGGTAAAATAGTAGTCATAGGCGGTTCGGATGTCGACGAGCGTATTCTTTCTGGTATTTGTAAGAATTACGGCATAGGCAAAGATAGACTGGAATTTTGTTTGGATTATGATAAAGCGCAAACATATAACTACAAAAAGTTGCGTTACAACCAAGCGTACAGTGTTGTTTTGTTTGGTGCAGTTCCACATAGTGCTACAGGCAAGGGTGATTCGGGAAGTGTTGTTGCCGAATTGGAAAGCCAAAGCGGATATCCACCAATCAAACGCTTGATGGCGGGTAGCGAATTAAAAATAACCAAATCGAATTTCAAAAATATGATAAAAGAATTGATTGATAGTAATATCATCAATGCAGATTATTAAAGAGGTGTTAATCGTGTCAGACCATAACAATGCTAATGTAGGGTTCGAAAAACAAATTTGGAACGCGGCTTGTGTTCTTTGGGGACATATCCCCGCAGCGGAATACAGAAAGGTAATCGTAGGACTTATTTTCTTACGATACATTTCCTGTGCCTTTGAGAAGAGATATCAGCAATTGGTTGATGAAGGGGAAGGCTTCGAAGACGATCGTGACGCATACGCGGAGAATAATGTCTTCTTTGTCCCGCAAGAGGCGAGATGGGCAACGATAGCCGCTGCCGCTCATACTCCCGAAATCGGTAAGGTAATCGACGCGGCAATGAAAGCAATCGAAGCTGAAAACCCGGTTCTCAAAAATGTATTGCCGAAGAACTATGGTAACCCAGACCTTGATAAAACCGTATTGGGACAAGTCGTTGACCTCTTCACGAACGAAATACATATGGATGATACCGATGAAAGCAAAGACTTGCTCGGTAGAACCTACGAGTATTGCATCGCACAATTTGCAGCTTACGAAGGTACGGACGGCGGCGAATTTTATACTCCGTCAAGCATCGTGAAAACCTTGGTTGAGATATTGAAACCGTTTGAAAACTGCCGTGTTTACGACCCTTGCTGTGGATCGGGCGGTATGTTCGTTCAGAGTAATAAATTCATACAAGCACACAGCGGAAAGCGTGGTGCGATTTCCGTGTATGGACAAGAAGCCAATGCCGACACTTGGAAGATGGCTAAAATCAATATGGCGATCCGTGGTATTGATGCCGACTTCGGACAATATCAAGCAGATACCTTTTCTAACGATTTGCACCCGCAACTGAAAGCCGACTTCATTTTGGCAAATCCGCCGTTCAACTATCATCCGTGGGGACAAGAGAATCTCAAGGAAGATAAGCGTTGGAAGTATGGACTTCCCCCGGCAAGCAACGCCAACTTTGCGTGGATACAGCATATGATTCACCACCTTGCCCCGAACGGAAAAATCGGCTTGGTTCTTGCAAACGGTGCGCTGTCTTCGCAGTCGGGCGGAGAAGGCACTATTAGAGAGAACATAGTCAAAGCAGACTTGGTGGAAGGTATTGTAGCACTTCCGACGCAACTGTTCTATAGTGTTACTATCCCTGTCACACTTTGGTTTATTACAAAGGGCAAAAAGCAAACGGGGAAGACCGTGTTCATTGACGCAAGAAAGATGGGACACATGGTTGACCGTAAGCATAGGGACTTCTCCGATGAAGACATCGCTTTGATAGCAAAGACATTTGAAGACTTCCAGAACGGAGCCCTTGAAGATAAACCCGGCTTTTGCGCTGTCAAGACGATAGAGGATATTGGAAAGCAAGACTATGTGTTGACGCCCGGTCGTTATGTCGGAATAGAAGAGCAAGAGGATGACGGAGAACCGTTCGAAGAGAAAATGGCAAGATTGACATCCGAACTCTCCGATATGTTCAAGAGGTCGCACGAACTCGAAGAGGAAATTCGAAAGAAATTGGGAGCCATTGGGTATGGAATTGAGTAATAAAGAGTATTTTGTTGTGTTTGACACGAATATTCTGCACCAACAATACGATAAAATGGCTAATTTTACTGCTTTTTCTTTTAATTCCACATTTAAAAACGTGATAGACCTTATTAATGCGTTGGATATATATGAAAAAGTGACTGTGGCGATACCAAAAGTCGTTTGGGAAGAAATGACGAAACAGATTGTTGAAGCACATGATAAAAAAATGGGTGAATTCAAATCCTATATTCAAAAATGGATATTACCAGAGTATTCGGTAAAAGAGGAAACAGTCGACGACTATCCGACTTATATAGATGAAAAAGTTCAGGCTTATAAAACAGAAATCGGGTCAGGGATAAACACAATAATTGAATTGCCAATTCCAAGTGATCGACGATTTCAAGGCATTGTTCGCCGCGCCTTTGATAAAATGCCTCCATTTGGAGGGAAAGAGAAAAACTCAGACAAGGGGTTTAAGGACGTACTTATTTGGGAAAGTATCTTGGAATTTACATTATTGCATCAAAATGCCAATATACTGTTTTACACCAAGGACAATGGGTTCAAAGAAACACTGGTGGACGAATTTAAAAAGGTTCACCCACAGGCATCTATCGTTATTTGTTCGACAGAAAATGAAGTGACGGGTGAGTTGAATAAGTGGGCAAAGAGCATTGATATTTATGCGTATCAACCTGTTGCAACCTATGCCGAAAATCATGATTTGGTGGAGTGGTTGAAGTCATCCGACTTTGAAATGCAGATGATAGACAGAGATTTCGGCTTGATCGAAAAGAATAGATTAATTTCGAGTACAAGCCTGAAATTGCTTAGTATAGATAATATTAATATAAGTCACCAAACAGATGATTCTGTAGAATACTTAGTGGATGCTATTCTATCGGTTGCTTATACATTCATTGGTGGTGGTTCGACACAAGAAAATATGAATATAACAATTGTCATTGAGAGTGAGGCCGATATATCTTTTATTGTAGAGGATGCATATAAGCCAGATTATGTCGAGGAAACATCAAATGAAAGTGAGGGATAAAGTGGATAAGCAGTGGATAACAGCAAAGATGTCAGAAATGATTGATATTAATCCGAAGGAAAAACTATCCAAGGGGACATATGCAAAGAAGATTTCTATGGACAAGTTGCAACCTTTTTGCAGGGATGTTCCCGAATTTGAAATAGCCGAATTTATCGGAGGCACTAAATTCAGAAACGGGGATACTATTATGGCGCGCATAACCCCGTGTTTGGAAAATGGAAAGACAGCAATGGTTAATATCTTGGAACCAGATGAAATTGGTTTCGGATCGACTGAATTTATTGTATTTAGAGCCAAAGAAGGTTGCACGGACCCAGACTTCGTCTATTATCTTATAAAAAGCCTCATTGTTCGAGAACCCGCAATAAAGTCTATGGTTGGTTCATCTGGGCGTCAACGTGTTCAAACAGAAGTGTTGCAAAATCTCGTAATTCCTTTTCCGAGTTTGTCAGAACAACGAAAAATTGGAGGCCTATTAAAGACACTTGATGATAAAATAGCCCTAAACACAAAGATAAACAATAATTTA
>UMGP01009774.1_pt1 | contig 50814 bp, 48 predicted proteins | sample 1965291 | NCBI WGS metagenome assembly UMGP01 (sample SAMEA4836075, study PRJEB28245) | human gut metagenome | biome: gut microbiome; material: fecal sample | place: Denmark | collected 2008 | reverse complement strand
AAAAGATAAAACCTATACCGAAATACATACAGAAAAAGATTAAACTTTACGACGATAAATTGAAAACCGCGCCGTTCGGAAGAACTCGCTTTTATGCTTACTTTACTAAAAACGACGGCGAACTCGTCAAAGTTACGGTAGCCGTTCGAGAATATAAAAAACAATGGTATTGTAAGCCGGTTGTCGTTCACGGCGTTCATTCCGACAGATGCTTTGGCAAAGATATTAAATTTACCTTTATTGCAGGATATTCTGTCGGTTGGCACGACTGCGGGCTTTCAAAATATCCCGACTGGTATGAAAGCAACGACTGGGGTTGGTCGTCTGACGATTCGTTTGATCCTTATGCCCCGATAGTCAACCGCGATTATATCTTGCAGCATTTTCCCGAATACAAATACAGCGCAGTTGACAGATATACGGGCATACACGTTTTCAAATACTTACGGCTTTACGAACAGTATCCGCAAATAGAGTATCTGACTAAACTCGGATTGCATAATATCGCAATGTCAACGCAGATTTTACAGCTTTGCGGTAAGGACAAAAAGTTCTGCAAATGGCTTGCGAAAAACAGACAAGATATTGTCTTATCGGACTACTACGTTTCTTCTATCATGAAGGCTTACAAGACCGGCAAACCGATACGAGAAATCAACAATTTTGCTAAACGTAAGATAAAATTCGATCACGCCGACAAAATGGACAATGTAAAAGCACTTGTAAAAAAGGAAGTCGGCAAGTTTTTGGACTATATCGAAAGGCAAAACACAAACTTTTATTCATATAGAGATTATCTCGACGCTTGCCAATATCTCGGCTTGGATATGGACGAAGAAAAGAACCGCTATCCCCACAACTTCAAACGTTGGCACGATATACGCATAGACGAATATCGCTCCGCACAAGCATTGAAAGACGAGCAGGAACGCAAAGAGTTTTACGAAAAATTCGCCGCCGTTGCAAGCAAATATTTAGGGCTTGAATACGATAAGAAGTCGGTTTATATAGCGATTATCGCACAAAAACCGTCCGATTTAACGCGCGAAGGCGAGTTGCTTCATCATTGCGTGGGGCGTATGGGTTACGACCAAAAGTTTGCTCGCGAAGAATCGCTTATATTCTTTATCCGAATGAAAGACGAGCCCGAAAAACCGCTTGTAACGGTCGAATACTCTTTGAAAAACAAAAAGGTGCTTCAATGTTACGGCGACCACGATTCTGAACCCGACGACTGCGTTATGGAGTTCGTAAACAAGAAGTGGCTGCCTTACGCAAACAGAAAACTAAAACAAATTGCGGCGTAACCGCAAAGGAGATTATACAATGACAAATTATTTCAGAATTACTGCTTACGAACCCAACCACGACTTTTCCATCATTATGGATACATACGGAATGTTTGAAAAGATATGGCAGTTTTCCGCCGATTTAATCAAGCGCGGATTAAAAATACTCGAAGTGTCGAGCGACGAACAGTTTATCGATGTAAATATCGACAAACTGACCGAAGAAGAACCAGATAAGTTTATCTTACGCGCTCATGCGGACGGTAAGCCCGAATATCTCGAAAAGACAATAGGCGGCACGACCTATAAAGCCGTAAAAGTCGGCGATAAAATCTATATCCCAAACAACTAAAAATCAACTCAAAGCAAACGAAAAGCCGGGAGCAAACACTCTCGGCTTTTTTGTGCAGTTGGGTAGTGATACTAACCAACTCGATTTTATTGTTCTACTTCAAGATTTTCATACAGGAACATATCGTCATCAAGAAACTCGAGAATGGTCATTCCGAAACCATTTGCAAGCATCATTACGGTTGATAATGTAACCGTTTTGCTTTTTCCGCTCATTATCCACTGCATATGACCGTGTTGTATGCCGGAGTTTTGTTCCAGACGATACTGTGTCATATTCTTTTCAGCGAGCAGATTTACTACTCTTTTTGCCACAGCGTCATTGACTGTCACTTTTACCACCTCCGAAAGAATACATACGGAAGAATACTTTCATAAATATTATATCCATTTCGAAATTTTTAATAAGAATGGATACTTCCCTAACATTGCTTTTAGTCGGGAATTGTGCTATAATTAAGTAAGTATACTTTCATAGTTTGAGGAGGGGTTATCGTGGTAATTACGTTTTTCGGTCATTCTTCGACCATATACAGCGACATTGACCAGAAAAGACTATTAGAACAGATAGAAAAAATCACAAAAGGGGACGACGTTGATTTTTATCTTGGCGGATATGGCAATTTTGACGCTCTCGCTAAAAATTGTGCGAAACAGTATAAAATAAGTCATCCCAACGCCAGAATTATATTCGTTACCCCGTATTTGAACAAATGGCTCGACGAGCGAAAAGATTATATCGAAAAAGAATACGACGAAATACTTTATCCCGAATTAGAGCAGACGCCGCTGAAATTTGCAATATCAAAGCGTAACGAATGGATGGTTAAGCAGGCTGATTATGTTTTCGCTTACGTCAACACTCACTACGGCGGAGCATACAACGCTTTATTATTTGCGGCAAAGCACAACAAGCCTTATATGAACCTATATTCAGGCGATTATGAACTATATTAAACAGAAAGTCACTCGGAAGAGTGGCTTTTTAATAAAACGGTCGTAGTTTTACCTACGACCGCCCACCATTATGGTGTACCACACCCTTCATCAGTTTGGTTAAAATTATAAACTTGAAATTGCGCGCATAACTAAATCAATATCCTTATTTTCCAACTCGTGAATAATATGTAAATAAGTCTTTTGAGTGGTAGTCATACTTGAATGTCCTAAACGTCTTGCAACACTTGCGATTGTTACCCCGGCAAAAAGAAGCAATGACGCGTGTGTATGTCGTAAGCCGTGAATTGAAATTGTTGGGATATGTGCCTGTTTGCAACGACGTTTTAACACGTCATTGACAGTTGAATTATACACCTTACAAGTGATAAATAACGGCTCGTCGTCGGGTTTTTCTTTGATAAGTTCCGAAAACTGAACTACCGTCTGCCAGTCAATTTGGATTTTTCTCACCGAAGACTTATTTTTAGTTGGCAAAAAGCCGCCTTTCCCTTTATAGTCCCACGTCTTACTAATAGATAGTGTTTGATGAGAAAAATCAAAATCTCGCGGAGTAATGGCTAATGCTTCTGAAAACCGCATTCCTGTTTTTGCAACAAGCATTATTAGCCAATCCCAATTTGGTTCAGCACCCAATTCAAGACATTGAAGCAAAGAGTGTAGTTCAAATTGACTTAAATATTTAGGCTTTTTATCTCGTGGCGTTTTCCCTTTAATTATTGCTTTTCTTGTAGGATCTCTCGGAATTAACCCTTCATCAACAGCATCAAGGATTGCACCTTTTAACTGATGATGGAAGTCCATTGTCGTCTGACGCTCGTGTGTCTTTGCATATTCGTTAAGTAATCGTTGATATGCAATTCGATCCATGCCGCTTAAAAGCAAGTCGGGAATCAATTTTTTAAGCCAACTTAAGGCTAAAAGATACTTATCCATTGTTACTTTACGAATTGCTCCGTCCTTATACACTTTGATCCAGCGTTCAAAATAAACCCAGAATAATTCGGTCTGAGAAATAGTGCTATTTGTTTTTTTGGTCATGATAGTCTCCTGTAAAAAATATTTTTATACGCTGATGAAGGGTGATAAGGTTGTCAAGATTCCTGAAGAGCACTGACAATTTTTCTCGCTCCTCTGATTGTGTGGGGATCATAATTTCTATGTCAGCCATCACATTATTCATCAATTTCGGATTGCCGACATAAGACACATATCCTTTCGCCACATTGTTTAAGGCTTCAGCTATCATTTGATTAGCCGTTACTTCATTTGAGAGTAAAACGCCGCAAACATTGGTACAATAGAACTTTCCGGCTCGATAATTGACTGTTCCTGCGTTAGCACCATCAGTTGTCCAAGTAATGGCATCCTCATAGAGATAGTCCTTGTAGTATCCCATTAAGCCATTATCTTTGGTCTGTGAGGAATAGACAGGATATGGCTTTTTATCCGTTTTTACAGCCTCTGTTAAAGTGGATGCAAGTACATAACCACGAGTAACTTTGAACATCTCTGATACCTTACGCTGTTCCCAAGAAGTATTTTTTCTAAGTGCGGAAATAAAGTTTTTTGACTCTTCAAAAACGCTTTTTAATGAAAAATCCTTACACTGATGAAGGGTGATAAGGTTATCGAGTTGAAGTAAAAGTTCTGATACTTTTTCTTGTTCAGCAAGCTGTAAAGGTGCCACAACTTCAATCGGAGCAAAAGCAGGAAACTTTAGATTCCACGTGTCTTTTGTTAGTCCTTGTGAATTGATTTCAAATTGATGTATCATTTTAGGTTGTTTTAGCACATATGCAAAAAAACGCGAGGAAACCCCATTTTTGGGCGTAATAACGGTATACGCAGGGCTTAAAATGCCCGAATATGGTGAATAGCCACTTGCGCCTTGCCACATTCTCATAGAGTTATAAGCAATATCACCAACTTCAACTCTTTTATATTTTGACAAATCGTCAGGCTTCTTATCAAAGCGATTCAACTCATCAAATTTTTTTATTCCAGAACCGATAGTAACTGAAATCATTTCGCCATTTCCGCTACGTTCATTACGTTCTGTAAAGAAATCTTCAAGCTTACGCTGTTCCCAAAAAGAAGTCATTTTTCGATTTGTTTGCTGATAAAACCAACTTGCCAAGGAACAGGTTTTTGGCAAACACTCACGCTGATGAAGGGTGATAAGGTTGTCAAGTTGGTCTAAATAAGCGCCGATCTTCCGTTGTTCCTCGACTGAAGGTATAGGTATTTCAATTTTCAGAAAATCAGACTCGTGTATTCGCCATTGCCCATAGATGACACCTTGACGCCATTTGACCATAGCATTTATAAAGTCTTTTCTGACTAATCTTCTTCCTAAAAAATCCGAGTCAGCAATTCCAGTAGGCTCAAAAATGCTATATACAGGTGAAATGCAGGCTTTCCCGTGCTTATTCAGACCTATTGAGCCGGTTTCGAGGTTGTTAGAGCTGTATATGAAATCGCCTTTCTCAGTTTTCTTATATAGCTTGTTTACTGTGTCCGTAACTAAGGAACTTCGGTCATAACGCTCACCTTTAGGGGCAACACCTTCATTTGCTATGAATGCCATAAGGGGATATTCGTCGCTCATTGGTGCTTGCTGATTACGCTCTATGAGCAAATCCCCAACCTTACGCTGTTCCCAAGCGTCAGAAAATCCCTTAAAACGAATTTTCGGGACAGTCTCACCGTCGGCAGGAAACATTTTTTCAAGCAAAGCCTTCTTCACGGCAACCAATTTATCATACTTACGCTGATGAAGGGTGATAAGGTTATCAAGATTGGCAAAGTATTGTCCGATTTTCTTTTGCTCGGCAGCATTTGGAATAAGCACATCAGCATTTTTAATATTGTCAGAGTTCAGTGACTCAAAGGTTGAGCCACAGGACAACGCTTTCCAATATCCGTCACTATCCATTTTAACGAGTAGCTGATAAATGAACTCATTGCCTTTAATAGCCGCAACACCACGCCCAATTACTGCATTATAAGCGGTTTTCCCCATCGCTCCAGCGGGCGCTCGTACACTCATTATTAAGTCGCCTGCATCTGCTTTCTTTGTCATTTGCGAAGTCCATATTCTTGGGGATACCCAACCGTTTTGCAAATCTGCATTACCTTGTACAAGAATGTAATCGCTTGGAACATTCGAATAGGTACTACCATCAGGCGATTGCCCCATAGTTATTTGAACAGTATCTCCCAACTTACGCTGTTCCCAAGAATAATTCCTTTTGTGGCTATTTTGCATTTCAAGGAATAGTAGATATTTTTTATAAATGTAAAAATACTCACGCTGATGAAGGGTGATAAGGTTGTCGAGGCTTTCAAAGAATAGCCCTATGCGCTCTTGCTCAGGAACAGAGGGCATACAAATAACCGTGTTAAGTATGTTATCGTTATACAGTCTTTTTATAGTGCTACCCTCAATTCCAGCCCATTTTACCACTGAATAGAAATACTTCAAAAAAGAATTTGAGAGTCTTTCATCGTGGCTAAGCCACACGATATTTGAATCCTGAAAATACTCATTATTCCCGGCAAATTCAACGGTTCTGCCGATACTGCCCGATGCAGAAATCAAAATATCACCTTTTTTAGGATAAGGATATTTAGATTTGTATTCTTCAAAAAGCTCTCTGGAAATAAACGCATCAGGTTCAGTACCAAATGTTCCAATCTTATAAAAAGGTATATCTCCAGCTTCTGATGTCTGTTCCTTAAAAATGCGACGGCACATTGAAACCGAGCCTATTTCTCCGAACTTACGCTGTTCCCAAGAAATCGGTAAAAAACTGTGCTTTTTCCGCCTCAAAATTTGCGAAAAACGGCTAAAATCCTTACGCTGATGAAGGGTGATAAGGTTATCAAGTTGGCGGAAAAAATCTGCTATTTTGTCTTGTTCATTCTTTTTGGGGAACAAAATAGAAACGGAAGTGTATTCTCCAAATGAAATATTGAGTAAACCGTCCATCCTTGCCCCGGATGAAACGATACTGCGAAGTTGACTTTCAATTTCGTTGCCATTCAATTCAATCGAAAGGAACTCGGGGTTCATTCGTTCTGCCGAAAAACAGTGATAAACAAAAGGAATACGTGCGTTTTCTGCGGTAGTTAAAGCAAAACACGAACCATATGGGCGGAGTTTTGACGCGCCGTGATTGTATGCGAGTTCTCCTTTCTGAAGGAGGATGTACTTTTTCAAACTTTCCCCCGCATTATTAAATGCGTAACGTTCTGATTGTTCGATGAACCCATTATTTGCTGTTATCATCATAATAGGAGCATTTGAATTAGGATCTCTTCGAGTAACCTCTTTTACCAAATCTCCCAACTTACGCTGTTCCCAAGAATGCACAAACAAAAAGACCACAAACAATGTTGTGGCCTTAATGGTTTTGATGTAATTGGTGCCTATATCACACATTATTAGGCTTTTTGTCCTGTTTTTCTCATTTTAGAGGTCAAAACCGTTGCTAATAATGAAATGACGGAGCAAGTTGTCGAATTTGGAACGAGCCTTAAAAATCGAAAGTTTTTCACCAGTTGAGGTTTCAAAGTATTCTTTGACCTTATCCATATTTGCGGATGCTTTTAACTTGTCAAATCGCCCAAACTCATTGATATTTTCTTCATTCAAATGCAAAGACATCATTTCGCGAAGAAGGGTATCATCTAAGCCGAATTGTTCTGCAAATCTAAAGATTTGATCGTCTTTTGCTCTGCGCATATACTCAGCAATATAGTCTTTCATCGTTTTGCCTTCCTCAGGTTCAACATTGCCCATTTGGACGTCCTTAATGAAGATGTTGGCGTATTTTTGTTCTTCTTCGGACAGCATTGCAAAAGATTTATAGACTTCCTGAAGTGCCGAGGCAACTATTTCCTGCGATTCGCCTGTGCGATTTTTTAGTTTCAAATATTTCTCAAATCGGCTATTGATGTAATCTGCATCTATTTTGCCTGTTCCGATTTCCGTAATATAAGAACTAATATCGTAAGGCGGTTCTTCGCCCGGACCGGGACCTACAGGAGGGACAATTAACTCCTTGTATCTTTGGAGAAGAATATAATAAATTTCTTCTGTAATATCTACAGAAAATTCGCCTTTTGCTGCCTTTTTCCAAGTAAATCCTTGAACTTTAATCATTTCGAGCAGTTTACTCAATGTATTAAACAGCAAAGCAAATTTTGCTTTTACCGACATATCTTCTGGCAAATGCATAAAATCTACAATGCCTTCGCTTTCAAACAAATGCTTTATTTCAAGATATGTATCATTGAAAAGTTTCAGGTTTTTGTCAAGCTTATCAACGAAAACCATAAACGCCTTATCGCCTGCATAAATCTTCACCGCTTCTTCGATATTTGCTTTCATCGTGTAAGGGTAACGATAATAGTATATCGTTCCAACGGGTTTATCTTCACCGAATATTCTGTTCGTTCGAGAAAATGCTTGAATAATGGTTTCTTGTTGCATTATCTTGTCAAGATAAAGAACGTTTACCCATTTTGAGTCAAAACCTGTAAGCATTTGATTGACAACTATCAAAATATCAACCTGTTTATCTGGCGTTTTTTCTATACCTTTGTAAGGGCCTTCGTGCGATAACCTCAAAGAAACGTCCGTTTTCATCTTACCATAAGTCGGAATAGAGTAGGTTTGATTGAACAGAGCATTATAATCTTCTATAATTTCTGCAAGCCCAACCATCTTCTCATAACTCGTTGGTGTATTGTTGTCGGACGGATCTACAAGAACGGTTACATTCAAATGTGGCGCAGCATTTTTCAATCGTCTGTAATAAACGATTGCTTCGGGTATGCTTGATGTTGCAAAAATGGAATGAAATTTACGACCGTGACTCCTGTCGGCGTATTCGTCAACTATGTTTTTAACTACAGCGTTAATATGCTCATCGGTTTTGTATTGCGAAGAAGGAATTTCTTTTTCAATCGAAATCATCTGAACGTCGTTCAAGTAGTAATAATATGTTTTACTCTTTGCTTTGTCCGCTATCGCTTCTTCTTGCGTTTTTGCATGAGCTTTTTCTAATGCAACTTGTCTGCGCAAATCCTTAGATTTGAACGTTTCAACCATATACGGATCGAACGCTAAAACGTTTTTATCTCTTATGCCGTCGCCGATAGTGTATCTGTGCAATTCGTTTCCGAATACATCCGCTGAAGTGCAGCCCTTTTTCGCGTTTTCTTCTTGAATAGGAGTTCCCGAAAATCCGAAAAACAAAGCATTTGGGAAGGTTTCCTTTACAACGCTCATCATATCGCCGAAAGTATCTCTATGGCACTCGTCAACGATAAAAACAATGCGCTTGTCATTGATTTTTTCTATGTCGCGTTGCATGCGGCGAGAGCCATCTTCAAAAATACGACTCATTTTTTGAATTGACGTAACAATCAGTGTGTCAAAAGAGGAATTGCTCAACAACTTACCACGCAGAATATCAGTGCTTTCGGTTTTTTGAATGTCGTTCTCGTCGTCGGCAAAGTCCTGATAGTGCTTGTAAGACTGTTCGTCAAGTTCCTTTCTGTCTACAAGAAAAACAACTTTATCGGCGTCCTGAGACTTTGCAATGAGGTCAGCAGCCTTAAAAGACGTCAAAGTCTTTCCGCTACCTGTGGTATGCCAAATATAGCCGCCACGCTGTTTCTTTTCGTCCCATTTGTTTTGAGCAACAACGTTGGAGATAGCAGATACGGCATAGTATTGGTAGGAACGCAATACTTTTAATATCCCGTCTTTACTGTCCGCAACTGTATAGAAACCGATAAGCTGGTGCGCCATAGGGATATAAAGCAAATTCTGCGTAAACTCATACCAATTTTTGATAGGTGCATTATCAAAATTCGCCCAGTGGAAATAAAAATCTTCGTTAAACTTTCCATCGATTCCCGGATTGGTGTAATATACAGCATCTTCGGGAGTCATAGCAATAAAAATTTGCACAAGCGAAAACAGACCTGTAAATATACCTTGTTCTGAATACTTCTTGATTTGATTGCAAGCCTTGCTTAACGGAATACCGCTTTTTTTGAGTTCGATATGGAAAACGGGCATACCGTTGATAAGGAGCATAACGTCTCCACGTCTTGTGGGGAAAATGGACGACGGAGCGGCAAATTTAGGTTGTTCGACAATCTGATAGCGGCTCTTTCCGCCTGCAATTTCGTGCCTATCATAGATATGCAGACTTACTTCTTTTCCTAAATGCAGTTTATCATCGGGATTATCACGCTTGATTGCGACCGTTCCACCGTTAATAAAAGAGTTCAGGGAGAAAGGCGTTCTCAACGTGGTAATTTGTTCGATAATTTGAGCCATTTCCGTTTCCGTCAATGGATAATCACCGAGTTTATCTTTATCGCGATTGTTATTATAGAGAATGTTTGCCCAATTCTTTATCAGGTCACTTTCTGTGGGATATTTGATAACTTCTTTTTCCCAACCGCAACTTTTCAAAAGAGTAATAAAGGCATTCTCAAAATCATCTTCTTTATCAAATGTTGTTGTGTAGTTCTGACTCATAAAACACCTCTATACAAACATCTTTTCAAGCAGCGCAGACTTGATATTTTTGAGCTTTTCTAACTGTCGCTGATGAAGGGTGATAAGGTTATCTATTTTTGAAAGATAATTGCCAATTTCAATTTGTTCTTCATAATTCGGGACAAGAAAAACTATATTCATCATCGTTTCTGCATTAAGTTTTGCACGTCCACATCCAACCAAAAGAGATTCTATATCTGCACGATTGATTAAATAACTAAGGAACTTATTATCAATCAATTTAGCCTTTCCTTGTAAAACATGAGCGTGATTATTAACCCAAATACGACCTTTTACATAATTTACTGGATAATTTTTCAGGTCATTTGCTCCATCTTCTGCAACGAGAACAAATTCGCCATCGTGCGTATAACCACTAACATAGTCCTGAATTCCATTTGCTCCATAGTATGGCGTTATACCGTGAATACGTAAATTGGCTGCAACTGGAATTCTTAAATTATCAAATCTATCTGCTATATCATATAACTTACGCTGTTCCCAAGCGTCGCTAAAACCTTTGAACCTGATACGCGGTTTTTGTGCGTTTTCACTCATTTTTGCCACCTCCAAGCAATTTTTGGAGTTCTTTGAGTCCCAACATGTCAAATTCATCGCCTTCAAGTTCGTCAATCATTTCACTGAGAGCGGTCTCGGATTCTTTGATTTCTGCCTCGATGTCTATCATCCTTACGCTATACTTCTTTGTAAGTGTATCTATCTTACCTTCCAATGCACTTACGATGGAGTCGGGTAATACAGAAATAGCACTTACAATCGGCGTAACCCATTTTTCGTAGAGGATAGGAAGGGCTTCGTTAATGGAAAGTCCTTCAATTAAATCTTTTGTTTTGAGATGGAGTTCGTTGCGAAGTTTCTTTAATTCTGCGTTAAGGTTCTTTTCCTTAGTCATCAGAGAGTCAACCTTAATAAGGGTTTCTTCGATAGAACCTGCATCAGGCTTAACCTTGCCTTTCGCATAAGGCTTGATGATTTTTGCGATTTCTTTAGGAACGAACGCCGTTCCGTCTTCGTTGATAAACTCACCGCGATCTTCTTCGGCAATGGATTCTAATATTTCGTCATATTCGGATTGAATTGCAGCAACTTCGCTTTCTTTTTGCGCTATTGTGTCAAGTTCGCTTTGCAAACGAAGTTTTTGAACCAACTCAAAAGGCAAGATATGACCAATCCATCCGTCTTGAACTTCTGTTTCTTTCCCGTCCTTCTTTTTGAGGACCATATTGGGATCGACTTGGGTAATAGCAGATTTTCCTTCGGTTTTTATCATTTCTAAATCGGTAGATATAGTCTGCCATTTATCGTCCAAAATCTGATATGCCTCATATTTATCTACAAGGGGAACATTTGCAAGTCGTTCAAATATTTCATCTGCAATAAGGGTTTCTCCTTGAGCAACAATCAGGTCATCCATATTGTCAATAAGAAGTGCTTTCAACCAATCACTCAAATTTGAAAATTCAGTAGAGTAATTTGTTTTGAAAGCGACAACTTGTGCGTTTGCATCTATAACTGCTTTATTGTTATCCGTCTTTGTCGCAACGTAAGGAGTTGTGCTTTCGGTAAACAATTCTTTTTCAAGAGAGGAAAAGACATCAAGTTCGCTACCCAAAGTTTTAATCTCCGCCTTAGGAATACCGCCAAACATAGAGGCGTAAATGTCTATGCTTTCAGCCTTTTCGCTCGAATCGACGTATCTCGGAATGTTCAGATTATAATCATTACTGCGAATTTCGCTACGGGATACACGACGAGAGAAATGAGGAATTTCAAGTCTGTTATTATATGTATCGGCGATTTTCTTAATATCTCTTGCACGAAGTTTATTATTCTTTCCTTCCTTGGCAAAACCTTTTGAGGCATCGATAATAAGAACGTCGTCGTTAGTACGACCTTTTTTAAGAACCATAATGATCGTCGGAATACCCGTTCCAAAGAAAATGTTGGCTGGCAAACCTATGATTGCATCGATATTATTGTTTTCAATAAGATTCTTTCTTATTTCGCCCTCATCTCCGCCACGGAACAAAACCCCGTGAGGAAGAACGATTGTCATAATGCCACCGGCGCGAAGGTGATATAAATCATGCAAAAGGAAAGCATAATCTGCTTTCGTTTTTGGTGCAACGCCATAACTCATAAATCTTGGATCGTGTTCTTTGCCCGTAGGATCCCATTTTTGAGAATACGGAGGGTTGCTTACAACAGCATCGAGGTTTGTCAAAGGCTCATAAGTGTTGTCTTTGTCGTTGTCGTCGAAATACGGCCAGTCATCCTCAAGAGTATCACCGCAACGGGTAACTATATTGTCAGGCAAAATTCCGCGCATAACCAAATTCATACGAGTAAGGTTATATGTATTTTCTTTGAGTTCCTGTGCGTAATATTTGATTTTATTCTTATCGTTGATGTGCTTTGCCACACTTTGACCGATGTTGATTAAGAGTGAGCCGGAACCACTTGTCGGATCGTAAATCTTAATCTCTTCGCAGTCTTGCAAATGATGAGCGATTATTTCGCTCATAAGAACAGAAACTTCGTGGGGAGTATAGAATTCACCGGCTTTTTTCCCTGCATTTGCCGCGAAATTGCTTATCAAGTATTCATAAATGAACCCAAGGACATCATAACCCTGTTTGTTATCCATAGGAATGATATCGATAAGGTGAATCAATTCTCTGACGGCTTTTGTTTGCGCGTTGGCATTTTCGCCGAGTTTGGAAAGACCTGTTTCAAGCGTTAAGAATATTTTGTTGAATACTTTTGTATGAGTGGGATTGATAAGTCTGTTAAATGCCGATAATGCGTCACGAACGTTTCCGACATTGAAATCCGAACCCATGCCAAGCCAAGTGGAGAAAAGATTTTTGTATTCAATGAAATAACCGAGATTGCTTTGAATGGATTTAACGGTTTCAGCATCTTCTTCGGTCAGCGTCTTAATATCTTCCTCGGTTGCGCCTTCTTTTTTCAAATATGTTTCTTCCTGTTCCGAAAGGAACTTATAAAAGATGAAACCGAGAATATAGTCCTTATATTCGCTCGCTTCTATTTTGGAACGCATTTCGTTTGCTGCTGCCCAAATTTTAGATGCCAATTGTTGCTTGTTCATAATTATTTCTCCTCAAAAGTGATTCCGTTGTTTTTGCAGTAGTCATAAAACTTCCGTTGGAGTGCATAGGTAGGTTTGCGAACACCTAACTCCCAACGATTTAATGAAGAATGTGCGACACCAATTGCGGCTGCGAATTCCTGTTGGCTCATGTGTACTGTTTCTCTGGCGTGTTTGATTTGATCCTTAAATTCCATAAAGTTCAACCTCTTTGCAAGGGCGTTGCAACTATTATAGCACCTTTTGCAGAAAAAATCAATCCGTATTATGGGTGCAAATCAAAGATTTGATTTCTAATACTTATATTATCAATTACTGTGTCCCCAAAACGGGACAAAGAGGATTGTTTTTCTATAATAACACGAATAATATGCCAACTGTGTGTCATAATTTATAAATTTTCCACACCCTTTTTTACCCCACCTAAAACCATTCTTTAACCCCCTAATGGCTGTGTGGCGTGTGCTTGTCTTGAACAAGTGGCGTCGCTTCGCTCCGCCAGACAAGCACACGCCACACGAACTAAACTTACTAAACTATACTCGGAAAATAAAGGCACGAACGGAAGGCGAGGCAGCCGCTAAACCGCTTGCTGTCCTTCGCCTTTAACCGTCGTGCGTGACATTTATTTTTAAGCCTTGTATTACGTTTATTTTCATTAGTTTACTTTGCGCATTTGTGCTATTACTTCGGGCGAAACTTTGCCCATATAGCAACCTTCGTCCCAACAGGTAAAGTCGTCGAAAAGCAATAACTTTTTATCTTCCATTCCGATAGGTCCGGCTATATCTTCGTCCATAATATCCGAGATAAAAAACTGCGGTAGTCCTTTGGAGTAGACAAGCCTTTCGCCCGTCTTTTCCATATACTTCATAATGTATCTCATCATTTCGGACAAATCCGACTCTGTGTTTATTTCTTCAAAGTCAGAACGACCGAAACGGGAGTTAAAGTATGGATTTTGATACGTTATCTGCCGTCTTTGCGTTCTAAGGTTGTAATCGTTGACAGGAACGTTGTCGGGAATAGTGCCTTCCGGTATGTAAAAAACACCGTGAAAGTGCAGCCTTTTCTTCTTCGGCGAACGCTCCCAAACACCGATATATTTCCAGCCTTTGCGAGAGCAAAAATGACTAAGGCAACTTTTCAAAGACTTGCGGAAAGATTCTTCGGTATGCTTCTTGCTATCATAGGTGAAAGTGCAAAAATAGTTGAACTTTTGCAAGTGGATTTTTCGCCATAATCGTATGCGCCTGCATATCAGATTCCGTAGTTTTCGCTCAAGGTTTTTCGTAACGTATTCCTCGGTTCTTTCCTTGTTGGGAAAGTGTTCGATCATACCGTTTACGATAAACCTTTTACGCTCGCCTTTTCGCATTTCCTTGGACTTTTCATATAGTTCTTCAAAGAGTTCTTTTCTCGTCATCTCACGCGTCGGCGGTTGAGAAGAAGTCGGCTCGGTCACCACTTCCGTTATATCATTCTCCTCGGACGATTGAGTTGTCTCAACTTCCGTTTCAGACGGCTCTGAAAGGGGCTTGTCGCCGTTTTCTTCTTCAACCTTATCTACGACGACAATCTTTTCTTCTAACGGTTTTGGACGCCGTTTTGTCGGTCTGGTGGTGTGAGGGATTGCTATGTAATGCGATCCGTCAAAGTAAACCTTGGTTTCGCCGTATGGCATTTTGACCTCCTTTTTGTAAAAGAGATGCCGACGCCATTTTAATTACGTTTTCGCAGAACTCTATTCGGTGTCGGCATTCTTATACAATGCGTTAATAAAATAACTGTTCTGCATTTTCAGTTCCGTTACGGTTGCTTTTTCAGTTTGATATTCCATATAGTCGTTCAGTCCTATTTTTGTGTTTTTCGCTATATCGTTGAAGTAGTCCGAGAAACAGTCGGTAGAAAACCTTTGACTGTAAATCTTCTTGTGCATAAGGTAATACTTTTTCTTTTCCGTTTTACCGTCCATCGTTCCGCGTTCTTTCTCGATATTCGATATGCTGTAACCGTAGTTGTTGTAAGCAATCACGGTGCGTTTGTAGAAAAAAGCAGTCACTTTTTTCAACAAGTAAATAAGCAGCGTGTTGTCACCACGATTAAAGCGAAAGTCGGCGTATAAGTTGATAAACCAATTAAACAGCCACTCATTGAGCATTTCTTCAATGGTGAAAAACGGCAAGGCAAGACGAGTATTCCCCGACGATACGATATGCACTATATCGCAAAGTTCTCTTGCGTCCGCACCCCATGAAGAAGGACGTTGCTCGTCCGTAAAAACCTTTATAAACGGGTAGTTGTCTATCGTCGCCGAGTGCCTGCACATTTTCAGCCAAGAGTTAAACAAGTCGTTTTTCTGGTTGGTTTCTTCCGTGCCTTTCTTCACTTCTTTCAGCTCGAGATTGTTACCGCGCTCTTTACCGACTTCCGTGATGGCAACAACACCAAATTCAAAACTTCCGGCGTTTGGGTTATTCTCCAAAACTTTCTTGCCGAGCCTTAAAACGTCGAAGTCGAGAATATGGGCGTGTCTTGACGGTCGGGGAGTCTTCGAGAAGAAATCTGTATTCCAAACAGGAAAGTTTCCGCCGTCTATAAGTCGATTATCTTCACGAATCGAATAATTCGCAACTATCAGACTGCTTTGAATTACGTAAACGAAATACAGTTGAGCATAGGTCGAAAGCACGTCGAAAATGTAACTCGTTTTCAGTCCGTCACGCTGGTAAAGCCCGTATCGCTTGCTGTCGTAGCCGTAAAGTTGCAAACTGTCATCGTGGTGTTTTTCGTATCGACTGCGTTTGAGTTTTACCCACTCTTTAACAGTCGCGAGATTATACACGGTGCCGTGTTCCATACATTTACGAAGTTCCATTTCAAAGGCTATCCATCCAAAATTAGGGAACTTCATATCCGTTTCCTGCAACTTTCCGTAAGCGACGTTTCGGAACATTATTTCCTGCGATAACGTCATATCCGTAATGATAGTGGTCTTCTTTTTACCCATACTTCCGCACGTCATCGATACAATAGGAAGATCGTTTATAAACCCACGGTTCGAGTTCTCCATTCGGCGTAGTTTTGCAAGCGCGAGATTTCTTCTCCACCGCTCGAATAAAAGCCAAATAAAAATGAGAATTACCCAAAAGGGGACATATTTTACTACGACCTGTAAGTCTATGATCAGCTTGACGATTTGCGTGTAAATCGAACCGAAATCAAAGGACACGGCGAAGTAAAAATAGTAAGCGAAAAACTCTATGATTATCGTTGCGAAATTCAGGTTGAAAACCCAAATTACCAGCCAGATAATCCATATAAAATTATGCTCTTTTACAAACGCCACATACTGCCGGACAAATCGTTTCAACGGCTCGGTCGTATACCTTGTAACCGTCTTGTAAACGCGTAGCGGAAGTGTGTCTATATTATGCTTTGTGTTGTGCTTTTTATAGAGAGTTTTAAGTGCTATCCACAACGCTAAAATACACGGCAGAATGATGATTATTATCTTGGATATTTTCCCTGTCTTTTGCCCCGTTTCGCTAAGCCACGAAAGGAAGTTTTCTTTGCTTATAAACAGCCTGAAAAAGGATATGCAATTTGCTTTGAACGTTTCAAAATCCGCAGGCAAAATCACGTCCCAATTCAGCACTATTGAACGCTCCGCAACGGACGGAATACCATCGACGGGGAAACCGAATAATACGCAGAAATAATGCTTAAAACTGCCGTATAGGTCGATTAAACCCTCGAATGTGCGACAATAGGCAACTCTGAACACGAACGTTCCGAGCAAAATAAATGCTATCGTAAGGGCTACCGTGAGCGCAATATTAAGACGTTTTTGCAATCTCATACAGCACCTCCGAAATCGTATTTTCGGGCGATATTTGCTTTACCGTGTAAACGATATAACTGACCGCCAGAATGGTTATGAATAGCAGCAAAACCGCTATAATTCTTTTTAGTGTTTTCATATTGAAATTCTCCTGTTTTTTATAGATAAAATTAACGCCGACGAACCCTAAGATCCGCCGGCGTCTTTTCGTTAGATTTTACTTTCCGTTTGTGTTCCACCGGTCGGCAAATTCTTTCCTGACACGCTTCTCGGCGCGCCGTCGTTTCGTGGATTTTACAGCCGCCGAAATACCTTTGAGCGGCAGCGAAATTATCCATACGATTGCTTGCAGAACATACGGCAAAATCGGGGCGAGAAGGACGATTAAAAGTATGAGCATCAAGAGATACAAAATCATCTTTCCGCGCTTATTCAGACTTATATCGATGTCCGTTTCGTTGGACGGATCTTTGCTACCCGATTGTTTGTTGTCTATAACGCCCAAGTTGTAGGTTATGCCGTCCGTTTCAAACTTCAATCGAAGTATGGTTACGTCGCCCACGATGGTGGAAAAAGTTCCGTAAGAGCCTTGTCCCGACCAGAGCGTATAGTCCGTTTCGGTAAAGCGTAGAACCCACTTTTTGCCTTTAAGTTCGTTAAGAGCGGCGTCGGTAAGTTTGGACGAAATTTTCACGTCGATTACCGCGCCCGAAAAGATTTGTTCGCGGTCTTCGTTCTTTATAAAATCGTCAACCGTCTGAATCCTGTCCCACTTATACGTTCCAGCGAATAAGCCTCCGCCCGTATGCTCAACCTTATCGGTGTATTTGAGGTAGGCGTATTTGTCCGCTTTATCCCCGAACGTTTCGTTTTCTCCGACAAATGCCGCCCACGATGAAGAATATTCCTGCGTTGTGTAATACACGTCGGCTTCAAGAAGTTTGTCCATAGGCTTATTTGTGTTGAACGCTACGAAATGGCTGTCGCATGCGCCTACATACAGTTTGAACCCGTCAGGATAACGAACGAAACCTACAAACTTATCCGTAACGACGATTGTTTCGATATCCACGCAATTTACATACGGTTTGCCGTTTATCTCGCCAAAACAATACTGCTTATTTACTGCATAATTGACTTCGGTAACGGTATTGCCGCCGCTTGCTTGTTTGTCTATACTTTCGTCAAACGGACGGTATATTGAACTGATTGCGTAATATCTCACGCTTTCGTCCTTCACCGTAAGCCCCGAAACTTTGTATTTGTAAAATACGCCGTTTGAATTGAGCAATTCGAGTTTGTAATTCAGATACGAAATCGAATCGTTTATAGTGGTCGAAATGTTGATAGACGACGCTTTGAAGTTTTTTGCTTTTCCGCTCGGCTGGTAGACGTAAACGAAAAGTTCTTTGTCGCTGCTTTCCGCAAGTTGGATTATCTGTAATGAATAATCGTCGGCTTTGGTCGGGTAATTGCCTGGATTAAACGACGTATCCTTTTTCAAATCTTCCATTACTCCCGAATAAGTTATGCTTTCCGCTCTTGCCACAAGGGGCGTTTGTGCCGCCGTGGTAATGACGGCACATATTCCCAAGACAAAAGCGAGAAAAATTGATACTAATCTCGTTTTTGTCGCTTGCGTCAAAACTCGATCACCTCCTTGTCGAACGTGATACCCGTAACCTTGCGTTCAAGCGCAAAATTGAGTTTTACGCTTGACTCGCCGTTATACGAGGTAACGATTACCGTGAACATATCGTTGTAACCTTTGCTTTCGCAAGTAACTTCATTTTCGGGATAAACCGCTTTGAGTATTTCGAGCGGTGTTCCGCCTTTGGGAACGACTGTGAAAGATTGTTCCCGCTTGTCGATTACAAAACCGTTTGTAAGGTCTTTTTCGTCGCCGAAGAAACGCGTTTCGCCGTCAACAGAGAAGTCGAAATCTTCGTCCGTTTTGTTCGGAACGATTTTTACGGAATAACCTTTCGTTTCGTTTTTGTTGAACGCAAAAGTGTATTTCACGTCCACTTTCAAAGGCTCGCTCGGCGTAACGACGTAACCATTTTGAGATGTCATAACGTCTTTGCCGTTTACCGAAACGTAGAAAGTTTTGAAGTCGGTTGTGAACCCGTTTGTGAAGTAGGCGAAAACGCCGATGACGGCTACGATAACAAGCAGTATGGCTATGTAAGAAACAACTTGTCCTATTTTAGATTTTGTCATTGATAGCCTCCTTGATTGTTATTTTCGGGTTAAAACGAATACACGGTATCCGACAGCGAAATGCTCGTAACGGTGGACTGAATGTCGATATGAAGAAGGGATTCTTCGCCGCTTACTTTATCTCGGACAAGAACATACCAGATACAATTATCCGGTTTCCCGCCTGCACGCGGATCAGTATACGTTCCCTTATAAGTGAAACGATAACCTGTACGCGGATAAGGTGTCGCATAAGACGATTCGGACTTGATTGCCTTAATCGTAAGTTTGTTACCGCTTATGGATGCCGTGAAGAAATCTTCGGGCTTGATGGTAAGGGTTAAATCGTTTCCGAGAACTTCGTCTTTATACTTGTAAACGCCTTCTTCGAGGTTGAATACGACTTCCGACGTCGAACTTACGCTGCCGTTTACGATATACTGTTTAGTCAACGTAAATCTGCCTTGACCTTTAACCTTTACGATTTCGAAGTCGCCGTATTTAGAACCGACCGCTCCGAGAGTGTTTTTAAGGTTGAGCGTGATTTCGTTCGTCGTGCCTGCCGTCAGATTGACCGTGCCGGTGTTGGTGATTTCCTTGCCGTTATGGATAAAAGAGAGCGATTCGGGCTTGCCGTCATACATAATAAGGCAGGTTGCCGTGAAACCGCCGACTCTGGTTGTTGCGGTGACGTATGCGCTGCCGCCTTCAAAACCTTTAAGAGCGGTTATAGTTGCGGTAAGTGCGCCGTCGCTTTCGGGCGTAAGCGTAAGATATTCGCTTATGTCCTTGCCCTCGATAGGCGTGCACCATTTGATAGACCAGTCAACCGATTTGTCGGGTGCGTCCACGGGCATAACGGTTGCGGTTATCTTTTTCGACACGGTTTGCTGACCGTTTGCCGCCGCTACCGCATAACTCGGACTCATTCTGAGCGAAACAAGACCGTGGTTTTCGTTATCCGTCGGGGTTTCGGCAGGCTGTTCGATTACGTGCGAAACGGTATCGTTTGCCTTTGCCTCGACGGGCTTGTTCTGAATTGCTATTGCAAGCGAAGTGATTACGCCCGCAAGGATAAGAACGATTGCCGTAAACACGGCTATCCATCTGATTTTATTGCTTTTTTCGTTATACATTTTTTACCTCCTGTTAAAACGTGATGGTTGTCTTGCTCGGCGTGACTTTGCTTACTTCTTCGCCGATAAAGAACTTATACTGCGCGGAAAAACCGAGCGTTTTGTGCTTGACCGTGACAAGGAAATACGGATTGTTGCCGTCTGCGTCTTTAACGCTTGCGTAGTAATGCTTCGTGTATGTTCCGTTAGCCCCGCCGTAGGTTTCGTTTACGTTGAACTTTTCATAATAATTGAAATACGAGTCTTTGGCTTGGATTTTCAATACGCCGCCTTCAACCGTTGCCGAAACGCATTTGTCTTTCATAGAATCGAGCGACATCGTAGGAATGTTGCTGTATTCGATATTGAAACCAGTTCCGCGCGGATTGATAACGTAGTCAGCCCATTGAACTGTTCCAACGCCTTTGACCGTTACATCGAAATCGTTAAAGTTGCTGCCTACGTCGTGGAAAACGTTATCCATAGCGAGATTGAGCGAGTAGGTTTTGCCTGCATAGAGCAGATCTACCGAATCTTTGCCGAGATTGTATTTCGTAACGCCCGTAGGAGCGGTGATAGACATACTCGACGGAACTCCTTCATAGACGATATTGACAGTTCCGGTTTTGCCACCTTGTCTTGTGGTGCAAGTAAGAATTGCCTTGCTGCCTTTGAAAGACTTGTAGCAGTTGACCGTTGCCGTAAGATTGCCTTGCGAATCGTCCGTCACCTTGATATAGTCCGAAATGTTCTTGTCTTTGAGCGGAGCGTCGTTTGCCCATGCGACAGACCAAGTAACGTATTTATCCACAACGGTAGAGGGCGTAATGGTTGCCGTAACCGTTTGAGATACGTATTGCTGTGTATTGTCCGCAGCGAGAGCAGGCGATTTCACGCTCATAAGTTTTGGTTGTCCGAGAGTGAGAACTACCGCCGCGTTGGATTCGTCGGACGATTCCTGTTGCGTTCCGTTCTCTTGCGGTTTGATGGGCGTGGGTTTGTCAAGCGACAGAATGAGTGCCGCAACAACGCCTGCCATAAGCACGATAATGAGCGTAAAGGCGATTATCCACTTAACCGCATCGGATTTTTTGTGTTGATTGAATTCTTGATTCATAATGTTTTTTACCTCCGAAATTTAAATTTTTGGGTGTAAAAAACTACGGCTTACCTAAGCAAACCGTAGTTCTCTACAAGGGGAATGCTTATCTCAAAAGCATATTCATGAAACTCTTGTCCGACGTTCTCGCAGGCTTAATCGGGCATTCGTAAACAGTCCCGTCTTCGTCGTAAGAACGAACGGCGTAAGTATTGCCTTTCACTACCTTGCCATGATCGTCTTTCATTTCGTAAGGAACGACGACGAGTTCCGCTTCCATAGCGTCACCGAAAACTACGTCAAGAACGTTGTAGCCGTTTTTGTCGGTGTCCTTGTTGGGCGGCGCGACCTGAATTTTGATTTCCTTGCCGCGAACTACACCTTTAATGAAGTAGGAGTAGTATTCCTTACCGTGACTTTCAAAAGTTTCTCTTTCAACCATAATGTTGTTAGCCATTACCTTTCACCTCCTTAATTTTTCTTCCCGATAGTGCGGGAGATTTTCTTTGCTTCGGCTTTGGATTTGCCTTCGCCGAGTGCCTTCTTGTATTTGAACAAGCCGGCGTGATCGGACTGTGCCTGAAGATAACCGGAGCGAAGACCTGCTTCGTAATCGGTCAGTTCCTTACCTATTTTCGGTCCGTGTTCGTGAACTTTGTTTTTGCGTTCGGATGCGTAGCCCTTCGCTCTTTTTGAAGGCACGCTCCATCTGCGTTCGTTGTTATTTTTGTTTGCCATAATGTATTTTACTCCTTTACCCGTGTAGCCGTTAGCTCAGCATAGAATTTTGATTTTTTGTTGCCCGTGTTGCCGTTAGCCAAGCGAAAAATTTTGATATTAAGTTGTAGGTTTGCAAGCCGTTTTCTCTTTGTTGAAACATTCCGTTTCGTGCGACTTTTACTTTGGAAGGTGGCCACCTTTATCTTTCGAATGTCCGCATAAAACAGTCGGTTTTCTTTGCAGAAAAAAGACTTGCTTTTATATTTCTATAGAGAACGCGAATTCTCTTAATGGACGATTGAATGTAACCGAAACGACAGTTAAAGTGCCGTTATAGGTTGATTAAACGCACATTTATGTGATTTTTTAATCAATATAAGTCCTTAAATATGTGCGTGTTTTGATACGTTTACCGTCAAGATTGTTTCTTGATTGAAACACGAACTCATAGTCGATGTCGCGCTCGGAAGTTCTGAAATAATAGGTATCGTCGCTTACAGAATGAACGTCTCCGCGATTGTTTGTGCAAAGAGAAATTTTCTGCTTGACGATATAGTCCGGGGTGCGATAAACGTTGTCTGCGTTTTGAAGAAAATCAATATCGCAAACGGGTTTTACAACAGCGTGTTTTGACATATTTTTTACTCCTTTGCCCGTAACCTGATAGCACAGTGATTTTGTTATTTCAACGCCGACTGCAAGAAATAAATCAATTTGTTGTTGAGTTCCTTCATATAGTCGGTGGTGAGTTGCCATTCTTCGGCAAGAACCGCTTGCGTATTGTTGTCAATATACAGCGACACATAAAGGATATAGAGTCTTGCGGGAGCGTTTTGCATTGCCGTATTGTATCGTTCGACTTTCTGAACGATTGCAAGCGGCTTGACAGTTTTGGAACTTCTATCGAACAGTTCTTTCATTGAGTAGTAGTAACGAATTTCTTTTAAGTCGTTTCGGACCTGAACCGTTGTAAGCATTTTTAACACCTCCTATTTTTTGTTTTTTCTGCCGAACTTCTTTATGATTGCGAGCATTGTTTTCTTTTGGTTTTCGTCGCAATTTCCGAGCATCGTTACCAATAACTCCTGCTGTTCGTCTGACAGATACTGCTTTCCAAGATAGTAATCATCTTCGACAAAAACTCCGCTATCGTGCCGGCCCGCAGCGGTGTATATCGGGTAAGAAATCGAGAGTTCAAGAACGTCGCGCATAATGGTATATCTCGATACGCCAAATTCAAATGCAAGATTTTCCATTGTTTCGTGTCGGCGCTCACATAAAAGTTCCAACAACGCTTGGCGACGCTCGGTTGCTCTCAAATTTCTCACCTCCTTTGCCTTCGATGGCTCTATTTTCGCAGTCAACTGTTGCAGGTTTTGCAACAATTAAAAAAGTTTTTTTGCTTTTTTTCGATTTTTCGGGAATAAAAAAAGTGCCTTGACAAACAGGAACCTCTAAAAAATGAGATTCGCTGTTCGCCAAGACACTTTTAAGCCTTGTATTTTACCTGATAGGTAAGTTACGAACACTTACACATAAAGTATTTAAGCCGGATTTACCTACTTTCGCTATTCCAGAACGACCGGGATTTGCTTTATGCACGCTACAATATTAAGTTAGTCCATCTTGATTTTAATCAGGATTTCTTTGTTATGCTGTTTACTGAATATCTTCGCTTTACAGCGATGACAAACAACAAGGATTGCGCCGTCTTTTCGTTGATAGCCCGTAGTCTTTTTATGACAACAAGGACATACGAAAGGAACAGGGTTAGAACTCGTCTCCAAAATTCAACCTCCTTTCCCCATGACACACAAAGAGTTGTATTTAACCCACTGCATTGATAGGGTTGGGAAATCCCATATCGCAGGAAGATTATCTTTTGTGCCTAAATATGAATAGTAACGGATAAGACGGGGCTCTCTTACTTTGCCACTATGCAAATTTCAAAAAATCAATAAATATCCTTGAGAATTTTAACTGCCACGCCTTGTATGGCAACATCATCGAAAAACATATCCTTCATTCCGTCGTTTTCGGGATGCAAACGGATTTTCTTTCTTCTCTTATCAATATAATATCTTTTCAACGTCGCCTCGTTTTCTATGAGCGCGACAACTATTTGACCTTCTTCTGCCGTGTCTTGCTGACGAACGACAACCAGATCGCCATCATCTATGCCGGCGTTTATCATACTGTCGCCCTTTGCCCTAAGAATAAAGAATTGTCCGTTACCCAAGAGTTCACGAGAAAACGTAACGTAACATTCTATATTTTCTTCGGCGAGAATTGGAGTGCCGCAAGCGATTTCACCAACGATAGGCAAACGATTATGACAGCAAAGAGAATTTACGATTTCCTTTGTTTGCAAGTCGCCATATCTTCCGTTCTTTTCGAGGTCGCCACGCTTTATAAGCTCGTCCACATATCTATATGTTTGAGGAATGGACAAGCCGACGGCGGTTGCGATTTGTTGAAAAGTAGGATAAACGCCGCTTTCAAAGTAGCAATCGTTAATCAACTTCAATATGTTATTGAGAGTTTGTTCATTTTTGCTTCTCATAGTTGTCTCCTTTTTTCGTAAATGAGTTTCGTTTCTCATTTAGTGATTTTATTATACTCAAATCACTATCGAAAGTCAAGAGGAGAAAAGGGGCAAAACGAAAAAATTTTTAACTTATTAAAATTAAAAAAGTAGGAGTCGAGTGGCTCCTACTTTAATTTGTTAGACAATCGTTCCTTTTGCCAAATCTTCGGCAATAAAAGAGCAGAAGTAAAAAGGAACGGTTAGCAACTTTTGCTTATCGTCAAAACCGTAATTGTTTCTTGATACCTTAATTGCAAACTCAAATTTATTGTGATTTGAAAACTTTTCCAAAGAGTTCAACATGCCGCGCCCTTTCTTAACGTCAATCGGGAACAACTTATTGTTGGATTCCACGATAAATTCAAGTTCGGCGGACAATTTACCTTTCCAATAAAAGAGATTTATGCCTTGTGCAATAAGCTCGTTTGCGACAAAGTTTTCAAAGAATATGCCCGACAACATATTTTCTTTGTCGGGCGAAACAAACGACGATGCGTTTATTCCGCTTTGATAGGAAAACATACCGCTATCCGCAAGATACAAACGGAAATTGCTATCGTTATCTTGAATAAGCGGCATAGTAATATGTTCTTTAAGTTGATACGACCTATTTACAATGTGTGCCATTGTAAGCCAATCAATGGCGGTCGCAAAGTCGCGAGTTTTGCTTTTTTCCTCTATAAGCCCCGGCGAAAAATTCTTTGATTCTTTATTGAGCTCTTTATATATATTTGAAAACAATGAACGCGAACGCAATATAGCTTCTCTGCTTGCTTGATACAATTCCATATCGGAAAGATAATTGTCGTATAGAACTTTAAGAATCTCTCTCGACTCGAAGAGATTTTTCGTCGTAATATAGTTATTTACGACTTCGGGCATTCCGCCAACAAGCATATATTTATAAACTTGTTCCAATGCAAGCTCATGTACGCTTGCATCTAATGCCATCTTTTCTGAATATGCCTTTTTTATTTTTTGGTATAGCATTTTGTTGCTATTCAAAAGGAACTCTTCAAAAGTAAGCGGATATATTGTAATTTGATTTATCTTGCCGACGGGAAACAAAAATTTAGAATTGTTTTCCGAGCCACGCTTATTAGTTTCTCTTTGAAGTTTTATTCTTACCATAGAACCGGTTGCAATAACCGGAATTTCTTTGAAATCTTGGCAAAAATACTTCAATGCAGAGATAATGTTCGGGCATTCTTGAACTTCATCAAAAATCAATAAGGTTTTGCTGTCTATTTGTCTGCCTTTTTGAAGGGATATGAACTCAATAATCTTTTCTGCATTTGCGGTAGAAAAGCAAAATTCACGAATTTCATCTTCTTTCTTGCAATCAACATAGATATAGCTATCCTTATAATACTTGTCGGCAAAAATATCCTTAACCAAATAAGTTTTGCCAACCTGACGTGCGCCCCAAACTATCAAAGGCTTTCTGTTTGTGTTTTTATTCCATTCTATAAGTTTTTGTGTTGCCAATCTTTCCATAGCTATTGCTCCTTTCGTAGTCTTATTATACACGAAATCGAATTGTTTTGCAAGAGTTTAGATGTGTAATTTGCACTTTTTTCGGTGTTTTTTAAGACATTATTTGCACCTTTTCAAGTATCGTTTTGTCGATTGTTTGCACCTTTTAACGCTTTTCGCAAAAATCAGTGTGTTTAATTTCGACATTCAATGAGCAAAATAGGGAACTTTTTGGGTTTATTGTAGCCGTATTTACAAGTTCCTTTTGTCTTTCGGGGGTATAGCCTAATCGCCTGCATCGACTGGTCAAGGCTCACAAAAAATAATCCGATTTCAAAGGTAAAAACATCTTAACATACAATCGATGACAACCGTATGGCATATTTTGAAGAAAAAATAAAAACTATCACTATGCTATTTTTTGCTCGTCGCTCCGCTTTTTCCTTGACAAGTCGCTGCATTCGATTATTCTCGCCCCCTGTCGAAAGACAAAATGAAAAATGCAAGGTGGTGATTCGGCACGAACCATTGTTCAACCCTTCGGATGCCATTGTCGGCATCTCGCCCGAGGGGTGTTTATCCATTGAAAGTGGAAAATATGCCTTGAAAGTAGACTTCCAACCATTCACACTTTTTTCTCGAAGTGTGCTAACGTTGATTCAGAAGTTAGCGAGCGATATGAAAATCATCGTCCGATAGACTTCAATTCAACAAAAGGAGGTTCAAGGCAAATGTTAAGAAGCATCAAAAAAGCATTCGATATAATCAAAGCCGAAGACGCAGAAACTGCCATCACCGTTCACACTATCCGAACTTGGTGCAAACAAGGCAAAATTAAGTGTCTGACTGCCGGCAACAAGGTTCTTGTTGATATGCAAAGCCTCTTGGATTATATCGCAATCAAAACAGACAATACGGAGGTATAAAATGGCATACTCAAAAATTACAACAAACAAACGCGGCGTTTTACAAGCGAAAATTCAAGCGTATGGGTTAGATCCTATGACGGGGAAATCGAAGTTGTATGTCAAAACCGTTCATAACACAGACAATCTTTCCGAAGCAAAATTCAAAAAGTATGTTGCAAAAGCAGAAATTGAATTTGAGGAAAGCATAAAACTGACGGGAAAGACATCTGAAATCGAAAAAACTTCAACAGACGGAGTTCTGACCTTTACGCAGCTTGTAAAAGAATGGAAAACGTCCGTGCTGCAAAATCTATCAAGAAACTACTATGGCAGGATATGCGTTACCGAAAAACTATTTACAAGTTTTTTGGTCGAACATCATCTTGCCGATAAACCAATCTCGGAAATTACTGTTCGACACGTTCAGTTGTTCCTTAATTCATTTTGTTCGGGCGAAGAAATCCCGTCCGGCTTGGCAAAACTGAAAAAGCCATTACCTGATACTATAAACGGCAAGCAAATGATAAGGGATAACGTTATAAACACGAACAGTTTATATAGACTGAAACATCTCGACGGGGCAATCAGAGTTCAGACGGCAAAGAACATCTGTGAATATTGCCACTTGAAATTTGACGACTATTTTGAGCCAATCTTCAAGATAAAGGAATGTTCGCCCGAAACGATAAAAGGACATCGAAGAATACTCCGAACCCTTTTTAATGAGGCTGTCAGGTATGAATGGATTGCAAAAAATCCCGTATGCAAGACAAAAGTCGGTGCGTCGGCAAAAAACGGCAACATTTCGATAAAGCCCGTCGAAGAAAAAGAAGTGTTTTCGCTCGCGGAAGTAAGACAATTCATCAAACTTCTTGACGAATTACCCGACGATTTGATATATCGACGCGTTACGTTGAAATTTGTGGTCTTAACGGGCGTGCGAACAGCCGAATTACACGGTTTAAGGTGGGCGGACTTTGATTTTGACAAGAGAATTGTCCACATCAGACGTAACAGACTTGCGACCGAGGGATTTGGTATCTACGAAAAAGATCCGAAATCACGAACGTCGAAACGCGATATACCGCTTCCGGCTGAACTAATGGACGACCTTAAAAAGTATATGGATTGGTTCAGGATTGCCGACGATGAATTTGACAACAAATTAGATGAATACTACTTTTCCGTCAATATATTGAGAGAGCCTGAAGGCGTATCCAGCACGGCACAATGGCTTGCTAAATTTGAGGCAAAGCACGGTCTTAAAAAGGTTTCGCCACACGGATTGAGGCATACATATTGCAGTATTCTTTTGTCACAAAATGTGCCCATTCAGACAGTCAGCAAATATCTCGGACATAGCGATTCGACTATAACTCTTGAAGTTTACAGTCACTTTATCCCAGACACACAAGAGCGAGTCACCGATGCGTTGAGCAATTTGTTTAACGACTAAGCGTCTCGCTTAGATTTTATAAGGAGAAAACGATAATGTATTTACCACGATTAAGAAGAATAGCAGACGTATTGAACGAAGTAAAACAAGTCGATCCCGACACTTGTCTTACTCGCAGTATGTTGATTGAACTAATGAAACAAGGCGTAATAACGCCGCTCAAATACGGCAACGCTTGGGTTGTCAATATGGACGAATTGCTGTTGTTTGTAAACGGCAAAAAGGAGAAGTAAAATGAAATATATGACGTCCGGCGACATTCATAGAATGTTTAAGCAAGAAGACAAAGGCACAATCATAAGGCGTAATAACGTTCGCAGAATCGCTCTCGAAAACGGGATTAAGAATACGCTTACGCAAAACATAATCTTGATTGACTCAAAAGATTTCTTTGAGAAAGTGAACCCGTATGATTTGCAGGCACACGAATACAAGATACCCAAGTTAAGGTGTATTAAAGATTGTGCGAGAGAGTGGAACAAACATCGAAAGACGGGCGACCGTTTTATACACGCTGATGAAATACGCGATTTTTTGAAAACGAACACAACGGTATTTAAGTATAAATTCGGCAATAAGTGGATTGTAAACTACGATCAGCTTTTGCCACACCTCAAGAAAATAAACCGCCGCGAAAGCAAATTATGGAAGGCATATATGGCTCGTATAGGCATAAAAAAATCAGTCACTCCACGCAAGAAGTGACTGAAAAAATGGCCTGCCTGATTGGAGTCGAACCAACGGCGTTCCGCTTAGGAGGCGGACCCTCTATCCTACTGAGGTACAGGCAGATATTTGATATTTTAGCACGATTTGAAAGTTATTGCAAAAGATTTTACAATACCGAAACAATACCTAAAACAATACCAAGTATTACTTTCTAAAAGCCAAACCACAATATTTAGTTGTAAACGCTATACCCAAACTCAATATGTTGTGTTTTTAACCGAGTTAAGCACTCCCTTAGGAGGGGTTTATTATATCCATTTAACTACGGAAGCGTTTTATAAGTTGCAAAAAAGATTTTATCGTTTTGCAACTTGTTTGTCAAGGAATCGACGGGCGAAAAGTCTTTGTCGGTTTTCTTATTTCAGATAAATGGACGCGTTGGTTGCGGCAATTGCGCCGTCCGCCGCCGCCGTTGCGAGTTGGCGGATATGTTTGGTACGGCAGTCACCCGCGACGAACAATCCGTCGGTTCTGGTCGTGCCGTCTTCGCCCGCAACGATATATCCGTTTTTGTCGATGTCGACGAAGTCTTTGAAAGCGGAGTTGTCGGGGATTTGCCCTATCGCGATAAACACGGCTTTTACGGGCAGGCGGAATTCCGATTTGTCGACGGTATTTTCAAAAACAAGCCCCGAAAGTTCGCCGCCGTCACTTAAAAACTCTTTCAGCGAAAGGTTGTGATAAATCGCGACGTTATCTTTTGTCATAAGGTTGTCGACGTGGGCTTTGTCCGCAAAAAATCTGTCGAAAAGCGTGCACACGTGGACTTTTTTGCAATAATTCGTCAAAAACAGCGCGTATTGCAAAGCGGTATTGGCGTCGCCGATGAGCGCGACTTCTTCGTCCTTGTAAAACGCTCCGTCGCACAACGCGCAATAAGACACGCCGTGACCGATAAGTTCGTCTTCACCGGGGACGCCGATATGTCTTGCGCTTGCGCCGGTTGCGATGATGACGGATTTCCCTTCGTGCGCGCCGTAGTCGGTAAGAACGGTAAAGACGTCGCCGTCCTTTTTAAGCCCGGTGACCTTTTCCAGCTCGAAATCCGCGCCGTGGTGCATAATCTGTTCAAACAGTCTGTCGGAGAGTTCCGCCCCCGAGATTGCGGTAATCGTGGGGAAGTTTTCGACGCGCGGCGAAAGCGAAATCTGTCCGCCGACGGTTTCTTTTTCCAGCACAAGGACTGTTTTGCCGTTTCTTAAAGCGTTGAGGGCGGCAGTCATGCCTGCCGTCCCCGCGCCTATGATAATTACATCGTAAATCATAAATTATTTTGCGTTTTCAACGAATTTTTTAATGAAGCTCGCGTTTTCGTAGCGGTCGTAGCCCTGTCCGTTCGCGACGAGCATAGTGGGGGCTTTTTTGACGCCGTATTTTTGGGTAAGGTCTTTCTGATCTTCCGCGTCGATGACGGTGTATTTGATACCTGCTTTATCGAGCATCATTTTTGCCATTTTGCAGTTGGGGCAGGTTTTCGTTGTGAACAGCAGGATTTCGCCGTCGTTCTTTTTGAAGTTGGGATCGGCCTGCACTCTCACGTCCTGTTCTCCGCAGCAGGTATCGCTGACGATATGCTGGTTTACGCCGTGATACGAAGAGTTTGCAATGTCGTAAGTTTTCCTTTGCGAGAACTCTTGCAGTTTGCCGTCGTTCCAGTTCTGTACGGGGCGATAGTAGCCGGTGATACGGCTGTAAACTTCGGCGGGTTGTCCGCATTTGGGGCACTTGAAGTGTTCGCCCGAGATATAGCCGTGCTCTTTGCAGATGCTGTACGTCGGCGAGATGGTGTAATACGGCAGTTTATAGTTTTCCGCGATGGTTCTGACAAGTTTTGCCGTGGATTTCCAGTCGGGAAGTTTTTCGCCGAGGAACGCGTGGAATACCGTGCCCGAAGTATACAGCGTTTGGAGTTCGTCCTGCACGTCGAGTGCCGAGAAGATATCCGCGGTGTATCCGACGGGAAGGTGCGAGCTGTTGGTGTAATACGGGATATTGTCGTTTTCGGAAGCGGTGATGATATCGGGGAATTGCGCCTTATCGTGTTTTGCAAGACGATAGGAAGTGGATTCCGCCGGGGTTGCTTCGAGGTTGTACAAATCGCCGTACTGTTCCTGATAATCGGAAAGTCTTTCGCGCATATGGTTGAGGACTTCTTTTGCGAATTCCTGCGTTTCGACGTTCGTCAGGTCTTTTCTGAGCCATTTTGCGTTGAGCCCTGCCTCGTTCATGCCGACAAGACCGATTGTCGAGAAGTGGTTGCTGAACGTGCCGAGATAACGTTTGGTGTAAGGATACAGCCCTTCTTCGAGGAGTTTGGTGATGACGTCGCGTTTGACTTTCAAACTGCGCGCGGAGATGTCCATCATCTTGTCAAGGCGACGATAGAATTCCTCCTTATCGGTTGCGAGATACGCGATTCTGGGAAGGTTGATGGTCACGACGCCGATAGAGCCCGTGCTTTCGCCGCTGCCGAAGAATCCGCCCGATTTCTTGCGAAGTTCGCGAAGGTCCAGGCGAAGTCTGCAACACATACTTCTGACGTCCGAAGGCTCCATATCGCTGTTGATGTAATTCGAGAAGTACGGGGTGCCGTATTTCGAGGTCATTTCAAACAGGAGTTTGTTGTTTTCGGTTTCCGACCAGTCGAAGTCGCGGGTGATGGAATACGTGGGGATAGGATATTGGAAACCGCGGCCGTTGGCGTCGCCCTCGATCATGATTTCGATAAAGGCCTTATTGACCATATCCATTTCTTTTTTGCAATCCTTGTATTTGAAGTCGCACTCTTTGCCGCCGACGATTGCGTTGAGTTCCGCCAGATCGTTAGGAACCGTCCAGTCAAGCGTGATGTTGGTGAACGGAGCCTGCGTACCCCAACGGCTGGGCGTGTTGACGCCGTAAATGAAGGATTGTATGCACTGCTTTACTTCTTTATATGAAAGGTTATCGACTTTGACAAACGGCGCAAGATACGTGTCGAATGAGGAAAAAGCCTGTGCGCCCGCCCATTCGTTTTGCATAATGCCCAAAAAGTTTACCATCTGGTTGCAAAGCGTGGAAAGATGCGCCGCGGGGCTTGACGTGATTTTGCCGCGGATTCCGCCAAGACCTTCCTGAATAAGTTGTTTCAGCGACCAACCGGCGCAGTAACCGGTGAGCATCGACAAATCGTGGATGTGAATATCGGCGTTTTTGTGAGCGCGTGCGATTTCTTCGTCGTAAACTTCCGAAAGCCAGTAGTTTGCGGTGATTGCGCCGCTGTTGCTGAGAATAAGTCCGCCGACGGAATAAGTGACCGTGGAGTTTTCTTTCACGCGCCAGTCTTCAAGATGGACGTAATTGTTGACGACTTCCTTGTAGTCAAGTATCGTCGACTTCATATTACGGATCTTTTCACGTTGTTTTCTGTAAAGAATGTATGCCTTCGCAACGTCGGTGTAGCCCGATTGTTCAAGGACGTGCTCGACGCTGTCCTGGATGTCCTCGACGTGGACGAGATTGTTTTCAATCTTGTTTTCGAAATCGGCGGTAACGCGGAGCGTCAACATGTCGATGATTGCGGGAACGTACTGCTTGTTCTGCGCCTCAAACGCTTTGGTAATGGCGACAGAGACTTTGTTAAGATCAAAATCGGTTATTTTACCGTCTCTTTTAATTACCTGATACATTTTCCTCATTTCCTTTATAATATTTTCTTTTGTTGATTACTTTATGCTTAACGACGTCGTCGTTTTGTTTTTTATTTGGTGAAACTCTTTGCAATCCGTTGCGTCTTAAAAAGGCGCAAGATTTTGCCTTTTTATCGTTTTTGGGCACAAAAAGGGGAGTTTCCCGTGAAGATTCTTTGAAAAATCCAAGCGGATAACACCCTGACATATCGCTCTATTGCGAGTACATTCATAATAACACGCATAAGTGCACGTGTCAATTGTTTTATATCAATATATTGATTTGTTTTTTTAACCTCACCACAAGATATTGTGGTATCAGTCTATACCGCGAATTTCAATTTTATCGACTTTTCCGTCGAAAATCGGCAATATTTCTTCCATTTCCTCTCTTGTCAGCCCGTGAAGTGTCTCGTCAATCAGATCGCCGCTGTCCTTAAATGCTTGAAGATAATATTTTTTCGCGCCCGAGATAAGGTCGGCGACGCCGTAAAACGAGTTTTTGTCGTTAAATTCGCGGACGACGGTCGTGCGGAATTCGTAATCGACGTGGCCTTCAAGAAGGTATTTTACGCTGCGTTTTATTTTTGCGGTGTCGTAATTTTTTATGCCGACGGACATGCCGTAATTTTCAGGGCTGTTTTTAATGTCCATCGCGACGTAGTCCACCGCCCCTTCTTCAACCGCGCGGATCAGCATATCGGGGTTCGTGCCGTTGGTGTCGAGCTTCACTTTGTACGAAAGCGACTTTACCTTTTTCATAAAGTCGATAAGGTCGGGGTTGAGCGTAGGCTCGCCGCCGGTGATACAAACGCCTTCCAGAACGCCCTGTCGCTTTTTAAGATACGCGAATATTTCGTCTTCGGGGATAACGGGTTGTCCCATCGGATTTTCGACAAGACTCGCGTTGTGACAAAACGGACAACGGAAATTGCACCCGCCCGTAAAAAGCGTGCATGCGGTAAGCCCCGGATAGTCCAGGAGCGTCAGTTTGTTAAGCCCGTGAATAATCATTCTTCTTTGCCCTTTTTTGTTTGTGATCGGATTACCGATATTTATTATAAGTATACCCCGAGCGCGCGCTTTTTCAAAGCGAAATACAACAAAAACAAACGGGCGCGGTCAATGAAAAATCGTTGACATATTTTTCTTGCACGCGTATAATAAGCATATCTAAATATATTTGGAGGATTTATTGTTTATGAAAAAGAACATTGGCAAAATTCTTGCCGTTATTCTTGTAGTTGCACTTCTTGCAACCGTACTTTGCGCTTGCAACGCCGAATCTTTCACGAAGAAACTCGAAAAGAAAGGCTACACCGTTTCCAGTGCTGAAACCGACAAAGAAGACGCTTCTATCGTTTGGTCTGTTTCCGCTGTGAAGAGCACCACCGAAGCCGTTACGATTTATAAATTCAAAACGACTGACGACGCGGAAAAATTTGAAAAAGATGCCCCCACCGGCAAAGTTGGCAAATATTCTCTCGTTGTTAAACGTACGGGCAAAATCATTTATTACGGAACCGAACAAGGCGTAAAAGACGCAAGATAAGTATTATTGCTTAACAAAAAAAGAATCACCGAGCAATCGGTGATTTTTTTGTGCTTTTGGTGAATTATACTTTCAAGTGCAACGCATATTACGTCGTCTCGACAATGCCCTTTGTTCACTTCCGTGCAACACACTTATGTCATTGCGAGCGCAGCGTGGCAATCTCCCGGAAGGGTTACCTTATTATCAAGCCCACGCAAGATACTTGTATAATGGGCCCCGACGGGATACTGTGTACCCGTTGGGAAAAGGAGTATGCGAGCGTAAGACAGACATTTGTCGCTTGCGACGATTGTCTGGTCAAGAATAAAGCATACGACGCGGAGAAAAAGGCGCAAACAAGCAAAAGAGTGAGCATTATCGCGCGCGATAATGCAATTTCAAAATCAAGACGGGGTCCCCAAAAGATACTTTTGTACTTTTGGGGAAAAGGAATAAACAAGCAAAAGACAAACGATTGTCGCAAGCGACAATCGTTTGGTCAAAAGCGCGGTTTATGACGCGTGCGCCTATAAGTCGTCCGCATCTTGCGTGGGCGTTTCAAGCGGCTCGTACGTTTCAAAAGTCATAAGCGCGGGGAAACAGCCGTACATTCCAAGCGGATCGTACATATTCGGCGCAAACGCCGCCTGGTTGATTTCATTTTTACTTTTCAATGATTTCATAAACCCTCCGCCCTTTATTCTGTGCAAAACGGAAAACTCTATTCGCCTCAAAAAAGACAATTCCCGCCTTTTGTAGGCGGGAATTTAACTTGGTTGCCCTTCCGTGCAACACACTCTCTAAAAAGTCAGAATTTTGATGCCATTTAGCCCCACAAGTACAAGTATCTTGTGGGGACCCCTAACTCTAAAAAGTCAGAATTTAGAAACTAACTTCCGATAAACGGCGAGAATTTGATGGATTTTTGACGTTTCTTGGCAAGTTCTTACGAGGGCGCGTACTTGGACGTACGTAACCGAGTAAGGTTTTGCCAAAAACTCAAAAAGGCGCGAATTGTCGCCGTTTTACCCTTTGGTGATGGTGTCGGTGTCATCGATAGTCACATCTTCCACCGAAACTCCGCTGTCTTTGATATGCTCGATCTCGGGCGCGGCGTCGGTGGCGGCGTCGGGCGCGGCTTCCTTATGCTCTGCCGTGTTGGCGGACTTCCTGTAAATGACGAATTTCTGCCAGCAGAATTCCAGAACGCCGTTGATGAGCATTACGGTTGCTTCTGCAAAAAGTTTTACTCCCTCACTTCCGCCAAGCGACGACGATACGGCGTGAACGTACCAGGTCTGGAAGGGATAAAACGGGACGTAAAACAGGAACGCGAGCGCCATTGCGACGGGCACGTTCTTTGCCGACTTGAACGTGAATTTGCGGTTCAAGGTAAAGTTCCACAAAACGGACAACGCCAACGCAACCGTGGTCGCCACAAACAGCGTCTTGGGCATCACGGTGATGAAGTTGATTGTGCCCCAGTCGAGTTTTTTGAAAGCGAAAGTCATTATCGTGAACGATACGAACTGGATAATTCCTGCGCTTGCCGTGCAAAGAAGATACTTGAATGCTTGCCAACGAGTGCCGTTTTTTGCGTTCATTTCTTTGAATTTTTCTTTGCGTTCTGCTTTTCTTTGTGCCTTTTCTTCGGGCGTGAGTTTTTGTTTTGCCATACTTTCTCCTTATTATAACGGGCGTCTGATTGCAGTGTCTTCCGCTTCGCCGCAGCAGTGAATGTGCATATTGTTCATTACTCTGAATGCGTCGGCGCGAATATGGAAGCTTCGCAAGCCGTTAAGACGGACTTTCAGGCGCATATACAGCATAAGACTTTTGCCGTTGTCGGGCGGGGGACATTGTGACACGAAGCAAGCGTACGCCGCTTTTGTTTTTTCAAAGTCTTTTTTGGTGATTTTGACGAATCTGTTGGGTTTACCGGTGAAATAGTACGCCAGAACCGTTGGTTTTGCAATTTGGGTTGCCCCGACGCTTTTCATCATATTAACGTTGCTGCACATAAAATACGCCTTCGACACCGCCTCTCCCACGCGAAGATGGTCGGGGTGGCTTTCGGGGTACAGTTTGTGGTCGGGACCGATCACGACGTCGGGCTTAATTTCTGCGATGACTTTTGCGATTTCGATGCGGAGCGCGACTTCGTCGTACATTCCTCCGTCCTCAAAAGGCAGAAACCTTACTTCCTTAACGCCCAGAATCTTCGCAGATGCCAGTTGTTCGTCGCGGCGGATTTTAACAAGCGTTTCGGGCGACATGTTTTCGTCTTCCGTGCCGAACCGTCCGTCGGTGCAAACGAGATAATATACGTCCTTCCCTTCGCGCGCAAGCCTTGCGACGGTGCTGCCCACGGCAATTTCGATATCGTCGGGGTGCGGCGCAACGAACAAATACGTCTTGAATTTTTCGATTTTCGGAACGGGTGCGACCGCTTTTATGAGCAATCTGTTGAGTAACATAACTTTCTCCCTGGACAATCTTACAATATTTTAACACACGATATTTGTTAAGTAAAGGCTTTTCAAAAAAATGTGGTTTTCTTATGAAACGAAACAAATAAAAAACATCATACTGTCAATAGGACACTCTTGCCGTATAGGTGACCATCTTTTTAATGAGAAATTGTCTGGTATCCGGGTTGAGTGTGTTTTGGATAAGAAAATTTGCTTTTAATAACGTACAATGTTTATTCGGTTTGTTTTATTATGAATTTTACATAAATAGTTAAAGCGTTCTTGACGCGGTTACCCTTCCGAGCGGCGCGCACTGCACTTTTGCTTGTGTGCGACTTTTCCCCACGGGTACACAGTATCCCGCGGGGACCCGTATTTTCGCTCGCAATGACATAAAGTGCGTTACACGTAATGGAAAAAATATCCCCTCTAAAACGGCGAGAATTTGATGAGATTGTGTTTTTCTCGGCGGGTTCGGAAAAATCCAGTGTACTTGGCGTACACGATTTTTCAGGTTCTGCCGAAAAAGCAAAATATCGCAAATTATCGCCGTTTTAATAAAATAAAGGCTGCACCGTAATAGTGCAGCCCTTTGTGTTGTTTTTTACGTATTACTTATTGTTATACGTTTGCGGATTGATGATTTGGATTTCAAAAGCCTTTTTCTTTGTATCTTCGGAAATAAGGTTTTCGTTGTAATCGCTGTCTGTTGTCGGGTCGGATTCACAGAAGTTGACGTAACCTTTGATTGAGAACGTCTTTCCGTAGACTTTTCCTTCGACAGTTGCGGTGCCGTACGTTACGCGGTCGCCGTCTTTCTTCGTGCCGATGATTACTTTAAGCGCGATGTCGTCAATGATTTCCGCATTTGCGCTTGTGCCAGCCGCAGCTATTTCCTCGACTTTCCAGCTGTTTGCCGTCGTATCGAAATACGGGACGTAGGTCTTTCCGAGGCGGTATGCCTGACGGAGCAACGAACCGGCTTTGCCGTCGATATAATTGCTTTCCGTGTATCCCGCCGCTGTGCGGTTAAGTTCGTCTACGATTGCCTGTTTAAGGACGTCGGGCGTGTTGATAAGCACGAGTTTGCCGTTTTCAAGCGAGAACCCTTCATCGGAAAGATATTTCACGTTGTTTTTCTTTACTGCGTTTTCAAGCTCTGCATAAAGCACGTACGGGTACAGATATTTGTTGTGCGCGCTGTCTTCGACCACGGCGTAACCGTATTGTTTCATATTGTCAGTCGTTGCCGTCGCTTTATTGTCAGCAAAGAACTTTTCGCCTGCTGTCACATATCCTTCCGGACGGAGCAACATAAGCTGTTTGCTGAGACCTTTCGCGTAAATTCCGCGAGCCGTCAACTTGTAAAGTTCGGTTTCGAATTCCTTATAAACCGCGACCGAGTCGTAGGTCTTGCCCGCGGGAACGACTTGATACTTCGTAAAGTATTTCATTGCAAGAGCGACCATGCTCACCGCGTCGATATTATTGTTGTTGTATTCAAACAAGTTTTTGAACGTCGTTGCAAGGAGTTTTTCGCCGCCGATAACAAGCGAGTTGTCAAGGCCGTCCGCCTGATTGATGCCGATAAGACCGTACACTGCGGGAATTATGCCCACGTTGTCTTTAAGCAACAGGTTCATAATAACGTCGCCAATCGTGATGTCGTTTTCCGCTGCCGCTTCGGCTTTGTGCGCCGCATAGTTCACGAACAAGCCGTTGCCGTTTTTATTGATAAGGTAGTTGACAAGTTTCACGAAGTTGAGCCCTTTGACGTGCGCTTCGCCACTCGTTACCAGATGATTGATGGATTCGTTGACTTTTGCAAAGCTGTAAGAAACGTTATATTTCTTATATTTGTCGCCGGTGTAGGTCGTCTGTTCTTCGGCGGTCAAAAGGACGTAGGCGTTAGTTGCCTCATCAAGGCGATACTTGCCGTTTGCGTCTTTTTCATAGACCGAGTACAGGACGCCGCCGACTTTGTCTGTGTCGTCCGCAGCATAGAAGCCCCATTTGCCGTCAACTTTCTTAAAGCCGTTGATGCCGATTGCGCCGTTTTTACCGAGCGCGACGCACATATCGAGAATCGCGGGGAGAACGCCTTTGTATTCTTCCATGATTTTCGCGTCAAGTTGCAGGTCGTAATCGGGGTTTTCCGGTGTTCCTAAGTTGACGGAATACAGTTGAAGTTTTGCAAACACTTTATCGTTTGCGGTAATCGTTGCGACCGCGCGTGTGTTTTGGATATTTACGAAATCGAGCGTGCCTTTGATATTGAATTTCAGCGTTTTGGGAACGGTGAGCGTTTTCGTTGCCTCGTCGTATTTCAGATCGTCGCCGCCGACTTTGATTTTCAAGCCGTTGGGATTTGTGTAGTCGTGTGCGACAAGGCTCAGAAGGTCTTCGCCGAAGTCGAAATCAAGACCTGCGTCGATATTCATTGCGCCGTATTCGTCTTTGTTTACAGCCGTCGTGGAAATCGCGTCTTTATCGTTGCCGATTTTAAGGTCGGTGATTGCAAGTTCGATACCGAAAGTCCTGTTTTCCGTACCTGCGGGCAGGTTAAGGTCGAGGAAGAATTTGCTCATCTTGCCGATGCTGCCGTTTGCGCCCTTTTCCTTTTCAAAGCCCAACTTGATTGCGCTGTTTTTCGTCACGGCAATGCTTTCGCCAAGGCTGAAAGGATTGAGCGCGATCGTTGCGGAAAGTTTTTGCGACAGGTCGTTTTTGACGGACGTGTAACCTTTGTTCGCTTCTTGGAACTGACCGTTTTTCCAGGTGTACCAGGTAGGTTCGCTGAACAAGTTGCTTGCAAACGGTGTGCCTTTTAAGTCCGCGGTAAGGATGCCCTGAACGTCAAGGGTTTCGCCAAAGTAACTGTAAAATTTTTCTTTGCCGCCGAATATATCCGAAAGCATGTTGTTGATCGAAATGCCGCTGAAAGAAATGTCCTTCTCAAAAATCGTGTCGGCAAGGGTTTTCACAACGAATGTGCCGTTTGCGTCTTTCACATATTCGCCGTTAACTAAGTTGTAACGGTTTCTGCTTGCCGCATTGACAAGCGTGTCGCTGTACGGCATATACTCTTTCTTTACAAACGTGTTGATAAGCCCGGTGATAACTTCGTTAAGGTCAAAGTCGCCGCCGTTGAAAGCTTCGACAACGCTCTTTACGATGTTGTTTTTGAGCAGCCCTTCGATCTTTGTGAAAAGCGCGTCTTTGACGGTTTGTCCGTTTGCGGTCTTTTCAAGTTTCGTAAGGTCAACGCCGACTTTGTTCCCTGCGATCGTTGCGTAAAGGAAGTCTTTTTCGTAAATAAGGCGGAAAGAATCAACGCCGTTAATGCGCGCGGACACGTCGATATAGGTTTCGTTGCTTTCCGTGAGAGCAACTGCTTTCGTATATCGCGTTTGTCCTTCGTGGAGGCTTGCGTCGTACGACACGTACTTGCCGTCGATAAGGACATATGCGCCGTTTGCGTCAACAATATATTTGTCGATGACGTTCTGACGGTCGAGAAAACCTTTCAGAGCAAGTTCGATCGGCATTTTTTCTGCGACGCCGCCGTCCTTTTTAAGGGTGATTGTCGCGCCGAGGCTCAAAGCGATGTTTTTGCCGTCGGCAAGTTCAAACGAAGTGCCGTTTGCGATTTCGTTTGCGCTTTGGAACATCGTGTTGACAAATGCGTTCATCGAGGCGCCTGCTTGGTTGCCGCCGGTTCCGCCACCGCCGCCCGTTCCGCCGCCTTGGTTTCCGCCGCCGTTTCCTTTATTTTTGCAGGCAGCCAGAACGCCGACGCACAAAACGAGAACGCAAACTATTGCGAGTACTCGCAAAAAATTCTTGTTTTTCATTTTTCGTCTCCTTTCGAGATTTAAATTGTACACGCACGCAGACGTGCGTATATCTCTACATTTTACATTTTAATATTTATTAGTTTTCTTGTCAAGGCTAAGTCGGGATTTCCGCAGGACAGACGCCGTTTCGGGGTTATCGGCAAATCGTTTTAAGGTAATTTTTAACCTAAACGTTACAAATGCGCCCGCGTGTAATATTTTGCGAAAAACCTTTACATATTGTCCTTACGTTTGTATAATAATCGTTAGGAGGAATTTTATGCACGATTCGCACGTTCACAGCATTTTTTCGGACGACGGCATGGAGGCGGTCGAAGACGTCGTTGCGACGGCGCTTTCTCGCGGTTGCGACTACGTTGCAATCACCGATCACGTCAACCGCGATTATCAGGTCATCGGATATGACAACCCGCAAATAAATATGTCGGCGTACGTCGCCGCGATGCAGGACTTCAAACGCCGCTTCAATAAGAAAGGCTTCCGCCTTGCCATGGGCGCGGAACTCGGTTTCCTGAAATCGGCAAACAATCTGTATATCAAAGACCTTGCCGATATCGACTTCGACGTCATTATCAACAGCGTTCACTGCGTGCTCGGCAGCGAGGTCTATTACGCGGAATATTTCAATAAGTGCCCCTATAAACACTTTGCCTATCTCGAATACCTGAAAGCCGTCCGGGAAAGCGTCGACGCTCCCTACCCCTACGACATCATCGGCCACATCGGCTATATCCAGAGAAACGCGCCGTATAAGGAGCCCGATATGTTTTACGAGGAGTTCTCGGACATCTTTGACGATATCCTCACCGCCATCATCGAAAAAGATAAGTGCCTGGAAGTCAACAGCAAAACTTATCGCGGCGGAAAAACCACAAGCGAGTTTTCTTTGCGACACCTGTCAATCCCCGACGTCGACGTCCTGAAACGATACTACGAACTCGGCGGAAGGAAAATTTCTTTCGGCAGCGACGCACACCGCACAAACAGCATCGCTTATAATTACGACAAAATCGCGGCGGCAATGAAAGAAATCGGCTTTGAAGGTTTCACCCGATACGTGAACCGCGAGCCGGAACTTGTGAAGTTTTGATAAACCGAAAACAATATGATGAAAAAACCGTCGCTTTCCGACGGTTTTTTCGCGCTTCGCGATTTATAAAAAGCTTTTCGTCACGTTGAACTTTACGCCAAAGGCGTTTGTGACCTCGTGATACTCCGCGTTTTCAAAAAGTCCGCTCGTGCGGGACACGACGTAATCCGCGCACTCAAAAAGGGGCTCCGAAAATCCTTTGTCGATATGATATATTTCGAGCGGACGGCGGGCGGGGGTTTTAACCTTTGTGTTTCTGATTATTGCAAATAATTTTTTCATTTTGTTCACCTCTTGATTGCATTATTGCATACAAAATATGACAATGTTTTGCATATTATTGAAAAATGTTTGATATTTTTCATTTTTTTCGCAAGGTGAATTTTTGCAAAAAGAAACGCCCCGAAAATCGGGACGTTCCTTTGATTTAGGTGGAAAGATTACTGTCGTAATCCGATAATAAGCATATTATTAGCCGACTTGGACGCTGGCGTTGCCGCTGACTTGTACAACGTATTTGCCGTTTTCGACTTCCGGTTCGCCGGGGATATATTTTGCAACGCCGTTGATGTCGACGTTCACGTTTACAGAGCCCACAACGACAACCGCCGCCGTACCATTGATTGCAAAGTCGTTTTTGTCAAGGTTGGTTGCGTTTGCATTCGAGATAACGTTTGCAACGACGTTCACCTTAACGGTTTCTTGGCCTTCTTTCCCGACCGCTACGTCAACGTAGACTTTCGCGCCGGTTTCGGTATCGCTGATTTTGCCAAGTTCGACTTTCACGTTGACCTTGCATGCGTTGTCAACACCAACGTTAACTTCAACCACAACACCACCGTTGTCGTTGGACCATGCCTTGACGTTTACGCCAACACCGTCAACTTTAAGACCGGTGCCTGCTCCAAAAGCGAACACCATTGTGTCTTTTTCTTTGTCATAAGTGCAGGTTCCGCTGATTTTGACAAATTCTTTTTCGCCGTGCATTACAACCGCTTCAAAAGCATAGTCGTCTTTGCCGTTGATGTCTGCGTCTTCATCGTTTTTTACTTCGCCGTCTTTGATTTTCTTTGCGTTGATGTAAATCGTCGATACGTCGGATACGTCTTTGCCCTCGGCGTCTTTATAAGTGACGGTCACGAGCATTTTGTAGTTATAGCCGTCTTTTTCGTTGGATGCTTCCACTTTGACGTCAACATTGTGATCTTTGATGTACGCCTTTGCATTGTTTACGTATTCGTTAAGGTATTTTGCGATTTCGTTGGTTGCCAGGCTGATGCCGGGAATGCCTTTGATGGTGAAATAAGGATCAACGTTTTCATCGCCTTCCGCCGAAGCAGTGCCCGCTGTCGAAGAGTTCATCGCGACCGCGATTGCCGTGCCGAGAGTTTCGGCGTTGTTTGCTTTTGCAGGCGCGGTTTTCTTGTCCTTATTGCAGGCGGTAAGTCCGACCGCAAGAGCCGCTACCATCGATACTACAAGAAGTATTGCCAGGATTTTCTTTTTCATATTGAGTAAAACCTCCGTGTTTTTCAAATTGTTTTCGCAAAGTAAACAATCGACGAGCGCGTTTTATTGGGATTTTCTGAAAATTTTTTATTTTTTTACTCCACGCAAGTACAAAAGTATCTTGCGTGGGATTTATAACAAGGTGTCTTGCAATAAAAAAACCTTACCGTTTCCGATAAGGCTTGTTTCTGTTTTTATATTGTTTATTAAATATTAAAAATACTGTTCGATGTTTGTTCGCTCGGGTTCAGAATATCGTTGATTAAACCGGTGATATAATTGTCGTACAACGCCTTGATTTTCGCAAAGTCGATGTTTTCAAGGGAGATACGGATTTCCGCAACTTTTGTCTGCACCTCGGTCAGCCCTAAATTCTCGCACATGCTTTCGATTCTTTTAAGGCTTTCAATCATTTCCTTATAACTGCCTCTCACAAATTCCTTGAATACATCAAACCCACTGTTCTTAATGTCTGAAAGTTGTGCTACGGCAATCTGACAATATATGTCCGAAAAAATGCTTCTGTCGCCGCGCCAGGATTCTTCCAGCAGACTCTTTCTTTTGGCAAAAGCGGAGGTTAATTGTTCAAAACTCATTGATGAAGTCGCGTTTTGTAAATATTTCTTCGCTTGGTTTGCAAGGTCTTCCTTTGAAATCGTCTTTATCGACAGCGAAAAGTCAAACGCCGCCCGAAGCCGTTTTGCAAAGCCTTCTGCGTTCTCGCCGGAAACGGAAACGGAAAGCCCGTTCGCGTCATCGACGAATTTGAGCGTCCGCGCGGCTTCGTTGATTTTTCTTGTCGCAGCGTCAAATTTAAGCCCTTTCAATTCGCCGGAAAGATGCAGTATCATGTCGCCGTCCACGTTTTCGGCGCGCACCGTTTCCACGGTTTCCTCGCTGTTTAACGTGAGCGTGATTTTTGCGCCGTCGGTTTTTTCGTCCGCCGCCGCCGTCGCTTTGTCCGCGCCCGCAGAAACCTGCACGTAATAATAATTGCTTATCGGCGAATTATCTTTTTTCGGCGCGAACATAACGCCGCAGGTGATCGCGATTGCCATAATCAGCACGCACGCCACGGCGGACGTCGCGATTCTGAACGCTTTGCTTGCGCCCGCTTTCTTTGTTTTCGCCACGGGTTTTTCGATATAGGAGGACTGCACGACGTTGTCGTAAACGCGCGGCGTAATACTTTCGATTTCGCTTTTTAATCTGTTTTTCAAATCTTTGTTGTTCACGCTTGCTCCTCCTTTAAGTATTTTCTGAGTTTTTTAAGGCTGTTGTTGTACGTCCAGAGTACCGTGCCCACGGGTTTTTTTACGATTTCAGCAATCTCGCGATGTTTGAAACCTGCCACGACGTACAGCATAACGATTTGCGCTTCGTCGGCAGTCAGCACCTTTTTCATCGCGTCGGTGACGGTGGTGTCGGCAAGTTCTTCGACGCTCTTTTCGCCGGACACGGGTTCCCACTCCGAAAAATCCGTCGCGGTCTCGTACTTCGCGCGCTTTATGTGGTTGAAGGCGATGTTTTTGCCGATCTCGATAAGAAACGCCGCCGGATTGCCCGATTTGTAACTTTGCACGCTTTGTCTGAAACGCACGTACGTATCCTGCATAAGGTCTTCGGCAACTTCCCTTCTCCTTACTATCGACAATAAATACGAAAACAAACCTTTTGACGTGAGTTCGTAAAACTCCGCAAAAGCGGTTTCATCGCCCGATTCCTTGATGCGCGCTATTAAAATGTCAAGGCGTTTATTATCCAAACGGAAAACCTCTTTTATTTAATAGGCATATTATACAAAGTCGGGAAGAATTTTGCAACCGATATAACCCTTGCAACAAATAAACAATCGAATCCCTTTTTTTATTTGACGATTTTTACATTTTTTCGGATTTTGTCAAAAAACGGCGGATTTTTCAGGTTCCGCCGTGTTTTTTCCAAAAAGAAACCCCGGAAAAATCCGGGGGAGTTCTTTCTTTTTGTGTTTGTCAGCCTTGGATTGCTCCGACGGGGCAGCCTTCTGCGCAAGCGCCACAATCGATGCATTCGTCGGGGTTGATTTCGTATTTACCGCCGTTTTCGGAAATAGCACCTACCGGGCAAGTGTCCGCGCACGCTCCGCAAGCGATGCATTCATCACTGATTTTGTGTGCCATAGTAACGTCTCCTTTTCAAATTTGTCTTATTTGGGTTTTCCCCTTTTCATTATATTACCACACCGCCGCGGAATTTGCAAGGGTTTTCAAATTTTACTTGACTTTTATTTAGACAAACGCGCGAAAACAATATATAATAAGGATTATGAAACCGTTGTACGACAAAATCTGCGAATACGTCGCAAAAAATCCCGCACGCTTCCATATGCCGGCGCACTTCGGCACGGGCGATAATCCGCTTTTTTCAAGCGCGAAATACGACGTGACCGAACTCGATTTTTCGGACAATCTGCAAAATCCGACGGGGGTAATCCTTGAAAGCGAAAAGGAATGCGCGAAAACGTACGGCGCGAAAAACTGCTTTTATCTGACCTCGGGCAGCACGACGGGGATTTTCATCGCAATGAGCGCGATACGAAACCGCACCGACGAAATTATCGTTGCCCGCTCTTCGCACAAGTCGGTTTACGCGGCGGCAAGAACGCTCGGGTTTAAGGTAAGATATATTCCGTCGTCTTTCGACAAAAACGGTATCCCTTTGCCCGTGACGGAAAAAGACGTCGAAACCGCGCTTGAACAATATCCGTCTGCGGGCGCGTGCGTCATAACGTCGCCGAATTACTTCGGCATGACCGCGGATGCAAAAAGTATATCCGCGCTTGTGAAAAAACGTGGCAAAATTCTTTTCGTAGACGAGGCGCACGGCGCGCATTTCCCGTTTTCAAAACGCTTTGAAAAAGGCTTTTCGGGATTTTCCGACATCTCCGTTACAAGTTTTCACAAAACCTTGCCCGTGTATTCGGGCGGGGCGGCGTTATTTTGCAATAACGATACTTTAACGGACGATTTGTTGCGTTTACGTGCCGATTTGCACACTACAAGCCCGTGCTATCTTACCCTTGCAAGCATTGATTATTCCCTTGACGAAAGAAGAATATCGGGCGAAGAAAAGTATGAAAAACTTTTTGAAAAGGTAAACTTATTAAAAGAAAAACTACCTCTGGAAATAATTAAAAACGACGACTTCACAAGGCTTGTCGTAAGGTGCGGGGACAACGGGTTTTCGGCGCTAAGACAAAAAAACGTCGTGCCGGAAATGACCTTTTACGATTTGGCGGTCTTTATACTTTCTCCCGAAAACGAGGAAAGAATCGACGATATTTACGACGCCTTAAAAGACGTAAAATGCGAAAGCGCGCGTGAAATTCCGCCCTTGCCCGCGCCTGTTTTCAAAAAAGTAACGGGCGGCAGCGCGTATCTTCCGCTGCATGACGCGATAGGTCACGTGTCGCTCGGGGAAGTCGGGACATATCCCCCGGGCATTCCCGTCGTCGCGTACGGCGAAGTAATTACCGAAAATATTGCCGATTTTTTGAAAGACCGCGACGTTTTTGGTTTTGTAAACGGCAGATTATATGTTACAATAGATAAGTAGAATAATTAACGGACATCATTATGAAAGGAAAATTTATCACTTTTGAAGGCGGCGAAGGCGTCGGAAAATCCACACAGGTTCGTCTTCTTATGGAATATCTTGAAAAAACGTCGCAACCCGCCGTTCTCGTTCGTCAGCCCGGCGGCACTCCCATTTGCGAAAAAATTCGCGAAATACTGCTCTCGCCGGAGAGCGCGGATATGACGCCCGAGTGCGAGGCGTATCTTTACGCAGCGGCGCGCGCGCAACTTTTAAGGGAAGTCGTCATTCCCGCCCTTAACGAAGGAAAAATCGTGATTTGCGACAGGCACGTCGACAGTTCCGTCGCATATCAGGGCGCGGGACGCGGACTCGGCACCGACGTCGTGAAAAACATAAACGCAAAAGCAATCGAGGGCTGCCCCATCGACGCGACGGTTTTCATCGACCTGCCCCACGACAAAATGTTCAGAAGCCGCAAAAAGGCGGAAGAACTGGGCGACCGTTTCGAGGTGGAATCGGGCGATTTCCACGCCCGCGTTTACAAGGGCTTTTCCGACATTGCCGACGAAAATCCGGAAAGGGTGATCCGCATCGTCCCCTGTGACTGCAAAACCGACACGAGCAAGCGCATTATCGACGCCCTTCGCGAAAAAGGACTTATCAGATGATCGAGTTTCAGGACGCTCTGAAAAAGAGCCGCGCCTACAACTTAATAAAACACGATATCGACACGGGCAATTTGTCGCACGCTTATATGGTGATTTCGCCCGACGTTTTCGCCGTGCAGAATCTTTTCAGACTGATTGCGTGCGCGGTATATTGCAAGGACGCCTGCACGACCTGCCCCGTTTGCAAAAAAGTGCTGAACGGGAATCACGCCGACGTGAAATTCATCAACGAAGACGGCAAAAAGATCAAGGTCGAAGACGTCGCCGCCCTTATCGAAGACACCGAGACGAAACCGTTTGAGAGCGACAACAAACTGTACTTTGTAAATTCCGCGGACAAAATGAACCCCGCCGCGCAAAACAAGTTGCTGAAAACTCTGGAAGAACCGCAAAAAGCGGTGAGCATATTCTTAGGAGTCGGCAGCGAAAGCGCGATTCTGGACACGGTGAAGTCGAGAACGAAAAAAATAACCCTTGACAGGTTTTCCGCGGGCGACATAAAAGACGCGCTGATAAGTTCGGGCGTTGCCGTCGGAAACGCGACGATTGCCGCTGCCTGCGCCGACGGTATGCTGTGGCGCGCAAAGGAAATTTCGTCAAACTCCGCCTTTTCGGAAACGTTCGACCGCGCCATATTCATACTCAATAATCTGAAAAAAAGCAGCGATGTGGCGTCGTTTTTGAACGATAAAACCCTTGATAAGGATAATTTGCCCGTTTTTCTGGACGCGCTCTCAATCGTGCTTCGCGATATGATTGCGGCAAAAACCGACAAGAACCTTATCATGAGCAAACATAAGGAATGGGAAATCGAAACGCTGTCGAAAGGCTTTTCGCTTGACGCCCTTTCCAACATACTTTATCTTGTCAACGAAGAAAGAAAAAAATTGAGTTTTTACGTGGGAAGCACCGGCGTTGTCGAAAACCTGCTTCTCGGTATTTTGGAGGTTAAATATAAATGTCAGTAACGATAGTCGGCATAAAATTTAAGAACTCGTGCAAGGTGTACTATTTCAGCCCCGAGAAAATTTCGTTTTCGGAAGGCGACGCGGCGATTGTCGAAACGGCGCGCGGCACGGAATACGGCGAAGTCGTGCTCTCAAACCGCGAAGTCGACGACAAAGACGTCGTGCAACCTTTGAAACCCGTTTTAAGGAAAGCCACCGACGCCGACAAAAAACAGGTGGAAAAAAACCTTGCCATGCGCCCCGAAGCCATTCGCATCGCAAACGAGAAAATCGAAAAACACAACCTTAATATGAAACTTGTGGACGTGGAATACACTTTTGACCGTCAGAAGATTATCTTTTACTTCACGGCGGCGGGACGCGTGGACTTCCGCGACCTTGTAAAAGACCTTGCGGGCGTGTTCAGAAACCGCATCGAACTTCGCCAGATTTATGAACGCGACGACGCGAAAATGCGCGGCGCGCTTGCCCCCTGCGGACGGCCGTGCTGCTGCAACACCTGTCTTCCCGACTTTGCGAAAGTTTCCATCAAAATGGCGAAATTGCAAGGGCTGTCGCTTAACCCCACCAAAATCAGCGGCGTTTGCGGACGTCTTATGTGCTGCTTGAAATTCGAGAACGATTACTACGCCGAAATGTACAAAAAAATGCCCAAGGTCGGCAGTCGCGCAAAAACTCCCGACGGCGAAGGCGTCGTGGAAAGCAACGACATCTTAAAACAGCAGGTCAAGGTCAAAATAATGGACAAAGACGGCAGTTTCGACGTCAAAACCTATGACCTTAAAGACGTGTCGGCGCGCGTGCATCAATCGGTGGAACCCGACGATTCTTCGGACGACGAGGAACTCAAAAAACTTGAAGATTGATATATAAATATATCTTTTTTGGAATACAAGGTTTATCGACAAAATATTTTGTGTCGAACATGAGATATTTTTGTTGACAATTTTCTTTTATAAGTTTATATTACGGGCTATGAAATCAGAGAAATCGAAAAAATTTTTAAGTCGTGTCGGGTTTTACGGTCTTTTATTATTCTTCGCACTGCTTCGCGCGGTGGCGTCGTACGTATTTATTGTCCCGAACGCATTTGCCCCGGGCGGCGTAGGCGGTATCGCGAGTATCGTGTACAACGTCGTCAATCTGTACGACCATAAACTTGCGGAAGGCGTGTTCAACCCCGCCGTCACGATTTTCGTGCTGAATCTGCCGCTTATTATCGCGTCGTTTTTCACGCTCAACAAACAATTTGCAATCAATACGACCATCGTAACCGTCGGATATTCGGGCTTTATGGCACTGTTTTCCGCACTTAAACTGCCCGTATTTCAAGGATCGGGCATGGAAAGCAGCCTGACGATTATTTCGGCAATCGCGGGCGGCGTCATTTCGGGCGTTGCGCTTGGTGGCTCCCTTCTTACGAACAGCAGCGCGGGCGGCACGGATATCCTTGGGAAAATCGCAAACAAGAAAAAGCCCGAACTTAATACAAGCTGGTTTATTTTCCTGTTTGACAGCGTCGTCGTTTTGCTGTCGGGTATCGTCGGTCTGCTGTCGGCAAAAGGCATGGACGCGAACACGACCTTCGTCAAAATCGCTTCCCCGATATTTTACTCGTTCATCACCCTGTTTTTGACAAGCGAGGTTGCGGACGTCATCACGACGGGTACGCAATCCAGCGTCGTGTTCAATATCATCACCGATAAGGCGGAAGAAGTCGGCGACGCAATCGTGCAAATCCTGCACCGCGGAGGCACGATAATCCACGCGGAAGGCATCTATACAAATTCCACCAGAAAAATCCTGGTCTGCGTCGTGAAGAAAAAGCAATCCGCCCTGCTCAAACAAATCATAAAAGACGTCGATCCCGACGCGTTCACCTATATCAATAAGGCGAAAGAAGTCAGCGGATTCGGCTTCCGCAACAATCAATAACAGCGCGTAACGATATAAACTCTAACGAAAAAGCACCGAAAAATCGGTGCTTTAATTATTATTTGGCTTTCTTAAAAAGTAACG